>ERZ827156.98-NODE-98-length-119319-cov-15.052547_pt1 | contig 119319 bp, 118 predicted proteins | sample MGYA00519919_ERZ827156 | MGnify/ENA primary metagenome ERZ827156 (study PRJEB31778, sample SAMEA3449269) | human gut metagenome | biome: human gut; feature: human-associated habitat; material: faeces | place: United Kingdom | collected 2010/2012 ... | reverse complement strand
GGGTAATATTAAAATCGCTGAAGGAAAGTTTAGATTTTTCCACAGTGCAAGGGCAGTTTATAGCTAACTTTTTAGCCTTAATGGCAGAATTTGAGAGAGAAGTAATACATAGTCGTGTCGTTGAGGGTGTAGCCGCTGCAAGAGCAAGGGGGCGAATCGGTGGAAGACCTAAAACTCCGGATAAAGTAATTGATAAAGCATTGCATATGTATGACATGCGTAATCTGACGGTCACGGAAATATGTAGAGCTTGCGGTATCTCACGTCCGACACTGTATAAGGCAATAAAGCGGCGTGAGGAAAAACAAGAGTTAGAAAGCATAGATAATCAGCAGTAATAGGTAAGGGCAGGTTTGTGAAATCCTGCCCTTATGTTATAATTGTTTTGTGCAATAATGAAAGGAGAAAAGGAAATGAGAAAAGAAATAAGGCTAACAGACAAATTATTAAAATCATTTGTTGGGTATCTGCACGACCAAGAAAAAAGCAGTAGCACCATTAAAACATATCAACGGGAGTTATTTGCTTTGCAGATGTACATAGACGATAATCCACTTACAAAAGAAAAAGTACTAGAGTATAAATCTTTACTAACCAAACAATATACACCGTCTACTTGCAATGTTGCAATATCTGCCATCAATAATTTTCTGCGTTATGTAGGGAGAGAAGATTTATTTATAAAACCTCTAAAGGTGCAAACTCAAATTTTTGAAAGCAAAGATAAAGAATTGAGCAAAAGTGATTATAATAAGATAGTCAGAGCTGCGACAATCAACGGAGATGAACGCACCGCCTTAGCAATACAAACAATCTGCGCCACTGGCATTAGGGTTTCCGAGTTACAGTACATCACTGTCGAAGCCATTAAAAGCGGTCAGGCGCGCATCTGCAACAAGGGTAAAAACAGGATAGTATTTATACCTAAGACCTTATCAAACCTGTTAAAAAAATATGTCATAAACCATAATATTTATTCCGGACCTGTTTTTATAACACGAAATGGGAAAGCTCTTGACCGTTCAAATTTATGGAAATCCATGAAACAGTTATGCTCTATTGCAGGCGTTCAACAATCAAAAGTCTTTCCACATAATCTCCGTCACCTTTTCGCAAAAACATATTACACACAACAAAAGGATATCAGCAGACTAGCTGATATATTAGGACACAGCAATATCAATACTACACGCCTCTATACCCGCGAGTCAGGAGCAATCCACGCTAGGCAAATAGAGGGTTTAGGATTAGTTAAAGATACCACATAATTCAACAACATAATATTTATTATGTTGTATATCACTTATTACCAAAAAAACCTATATGCCTATTATACTATGAACAAATGGATTTGTCAATAGATTAATGATTCTAATAAATCAAAAACAAGAGTCAAAAACGTAATAATTAGGATAAAAACAAAAACATCAAATCATGTAAAGCTAGTAATAATGCAGTTTTGCAGCGAATAACCACATAATAAATATTGTGTGGTTATGTATCAAAAACCTAGACCTAATAAGGCTTTAAGAAAAGTGGAGGATATAAATATTATGTATTGCCCAAAATGCGGAAACGAATTGGAAACCGGCACAAGGTTTTGCGCTTCATGCGGCGCTGACCTCAATGCCATTGAGCAGACTGACCCCATTGCAGACTATTCAGAACCTACTACCCCTGAAACAGATACCTACTACTCAGAAACTGAATATACTACCCCTAATGAAGATGATTATTCCGGTGTTGCCACTGCCACACTGCCACGCCCGGAGGAAGCTCCTGCTACACCCGCCGAACCTGAACTTACTCCTGCTCCTGAAATACCAGAAAATGAAACGGTTACTACCCATACCCAAAAGAAAAAGAATAAGGCTATAAAGCCCATCGTTATAGCTGCTTGTATTGTTGCCGTTCTGGGCGTTGGTGGGTATGTGTGCAAAACCAATTTTACGCCTGTTGTATCTCGATTGATTAAAGGAGATCAGGGGTATGCAATATCACTCGCAGAGCGTTCAGCGATGGAGTTCATCAATAACGCTGACCCCATAAATAGCTTAACTGCTGACGTTATACCCTCGCTCTACACAGTATCAACTGATGATAATACATACATTGAAAATGCAATTACTGCTAATATGTATGCTGGGGTAATTACACAAGCTATCGGCGAGGATAACATAGCAATAAGCCATAATGTAAGTGTTACCCCTCTCAGCGATTATAATAACCTAACCGAGGGTATTGACACCAGATACAAAGACTTAATTAACTCTCTGGGTAATTATACCCTCTCTGCTTCTTTTTCCAGCAACGATGACAACAAAGCGATTTGTGGCAGCTTATCCTATAATAATACTGACATTTTAAGCGTTGGTCTGTCGTACCCTCGCAATGGTAAGGATAGTTATATTACCCTTCCTGCGGTAACAGACCAGTTTGTGACTTTGACATTACCACGGCAGGGAACAAATCCTGATATCGATGCTGACGAGCTTAACAGCCTCTATTCGTCCATGCTAGATGTGATTAAATATTACTATAAGGACGCCGAAATCACCTACTCCAAAGGAAAAGAAAATGTTGGAGACATTAGCTTTAATGGTGATATTGTAACAGTATCATTTAATCAGGAAACTATAAGTAATATTTTGGGTGATATGGCTGATGTAATATCTGACAGCAACCTTCGTGGCTCTCTGGGTAATAATTCTGTGTTATCTCAATTTATACAGTTCCTCGAAAATGAACAGGATTACATTTACTTTATGAGCGAAACCAACTGCTCTCTTGATTTTGTGACCTATGTTAAATCTGATGGCTCTATTGCAGGAAACAAAATCAAATACCGTGAAAACCATCGAAATGACAAGAAATCATTTGATTTTCTGTCCTTATCTGAAGGCAGCAAGTACGCTGTTTACGCAAAAATTAATGGCGTTAAAATGGTTGACGTTAGGGTAGACAGGCAGAGCAGCACCAGTGGAAACGCAGTTGTTAGTCTTGCATTATCCGACAATGACACTGCTGTATTAGTTGTTGATTACAAAGACTTTGAAGTTAAAAAGCTGCACAATCTCCCGGTGCTGACAGGCAGTTACACCATTACTCCTTATCTCTCTGACAACATTATGTATGCTCTGGCAGAGTTAGGGTTTAATATTGACACTCTCTACACTCTTGAAACCAATCCCACTACCCTTAATTTAAGCGCTGAGGATAACAGCTATAAGGTGGATTTGACATTAGCTAATATCGCTCAAATAACGGCAGAAACCAAATTATCTGAGGATACTGCAACTGTTCGCAAGGTGGGAGAAGAAATCAACAGCAACGATATTGTTAGCATAGAAGACCTTGATACAAAAATTTCTGAATATGTAACTGCTCTTAATGACCCTTTATTTGCTCTAATCAATAATACTCCTTCCTCTTCCGAAACCTCTGAAAGCTATGACTATGAAAGCTATGAGGAAACTGACCCAGAAACATTTGAAAGCTATTATGGCTATTAATACGAAAGGAAAATTATCATGAAAAACATATCTCTAATCGTTATCATAACCTCCCTAATTCTTAATAACTTTTCTCCTACTTCTTCGGCAAATGATAATACATCTTCTAACATAGATATATCACCCTCTTACAGTGGTGATATATCCTCTTCTGCTGACCCTATCTCTTTTTGGCAGGATTCTTTATCCTCTGTCTTTAAGCATATTGAGGATAGTTCAGAAGTAACAACAGAAGAAATAACAGTAAAAGAGGACACCCCGGAAGAGACCCTGACTCCCACTCCAGAAATCAAGACAGAGACAGGCGGTTACACAGCCGGCGGCTATGCATCAACCAAGCCCATCACCAAGTACAAGGATAATGGTTTGGAGTATTGGTTTGGCAGAACCTGTGAAGATGAAAGTTTTGGCATAATGTTCAGAGATGGAGAAACCCAAGACCTACACAACTGGGTAGAGGCTGGTTATACAAGATGGAGAACAGTGGATAACAGAATAGCATCTAGAAAAGGTGGAGTTGACAACCCAAGAATAGCAGAATACTTCTCGTTGGAACTTGATGAAGCCAGAACTATCTGCCCAGATTATGCCTATAATATGGTAACAGTAATGAAAGGTTCAGTAGATAAGACTACCAAGGATTATAAGGAAGCAAGGAAAGCAATAGAAAGCTGTCATGGTGCTTTTTCCTCATGGGGTAAAGAATATGATGAAAATAAGGCAATAAATGAATTTTTAGCAAAAGATCCAAAGTACTGTGAAAGCATATTGAATTTTGGTGCAGACGATTCACCAGATGAAAATATGAATTACAACGTAAACGTCCAATACAACTGCCGCAATTACTGTGGTGACTTCATTTACATGACAATAGCCGGTTATAAAACAGTAAAATCCCTGAATGATGGTGAAACAGCAAAAGCAGGCACAGACTACATTCTTACTTGCCCCTCTGACCCCTCAGCATTCAAATTAGTTGAGGGTAAAGAATTAAAGCAGTATTATGAAGTCTACAATGTGGCTGACACCAATGGCAATACGTATATAGACAGAGCAGACCTGTTAAACAGAATGGGTACAGATGGCTGCCCGGCATATGTAGGAATAAAACCCGGTATCTATGACTGCAAAGTAACAATCCCCTCAACCGGAGACACCTTTGATATAACCATTGAAAACCTGCCAGTAAGCTATTCAGAGTTCAGGTGGGGCTGCTCCACTCATGAAGAAATGGACGCTTGCGTAGCCTATATGCAGGGCTGTGAATATGGGGTATACAATCAAATCAGAGGCGAATGGTCTGGGCAATCCCCCAAGACCTTTGCTGAAATAAGCCTTGTAATAGCAGACGATAAAGAAAAACTAACAGCAGTAGACAAATTCAACTCCTACAAGTATGAAACCTATGATGGAGACGTAATCCAGCTCAAGTCTACAAAGGAAGCAGCAGAATGGGTATGTCACCTACCCGGACCCAAGACACCAATGTACTTTGATGATGATTCAGAATTACAGCTTATTTCAGGAATAAGTGGTCATGCCTCGATATCAAATCAATCATTCACAGATTACACAGCCCCCGGACCGTGCAAATCCTACAATGCCCTCAAAGGTATCCTTTATGGAGCCGGTGACTGTGAAAGCACCTCAGCGACAATGAGTTGTATGTATAATGTTCTGGGTTACACTACCCGCTATATCACAGGCGGCAATCATGCATGGTTTGAAGTCAAAGTCCCTTCCTCAATCACCAAATCGGGTAAAGACGAATGGATGATGGTAAACGATGGTATCATGACAATCTCACGCAAGCACACAATGGTCCGCACCACAGTAGGCACTGAGCAAAAAGGCTTCGACAATTCATGGTGGCAGCTCTGTAAAGATGGGTATAGTTATGAATACGGTTATGAGATAATGGGTGGCTTATTAAAGTATGCATACACCGGTTATGCAAGATAAAGTGCAAGGAAGATAATAGGGGTATCCTTTAAGTAGGATACCCCCAAAATAATGAAATGGAGAAAATAAAAATGAAACAATAGTATTAACATTTGGACTAATTTGTGTTATATTAAATAAAGGAGGTATGCAGAATGTTATCGGAAAAAGTATTAGCAAGTATTAAGAGCATAACAGGATTATCCCTAGAAGAAATGAAGAAAATGGACATATATCATGAAATAGAGTATGTACAAAAAAAGACAGGAAAGAAATTGGTATTTTCTTCCCAACCTGATGCACGGAAAAAAGGTAGAGGAAGTCCATTGATAGCACGTCATAGATTCCGTACAATAGAAGAAGTAGATAGAAGGATGTCGAAATTAAAATGGTAACAAATAATTTACATAGCCAAAGTTCCAGTTGGGAACAACAAATTACCAATATTTATAAGTCGTATTTAAATGATATTGCCCCATTCATAATTTTGATTGAAACTTTAGATTCTGAATATCCCGCAGAAATAATGAACGAGATTCGTGCGGTATTTACACATTTAAGTAGATATTATGAGTTCATTGAAACTAAAGATAAATTAAATGGAGTTATAATTATGAATACAGTTATGAGATAATGGGTGGCTTATTAAAGTATGCATACACCGGTTATTTAAGTTAAGTGAAAGATGATAATAGGGGTATAACCAAAGGGGCATGTCATAATAGGGGTGCCCCAAAATATTTTTAAAAAGTTTTGAGTATATATTACCCTTAACATACTATAGTGTTTATACGATTAACCATTATACCCATAATATTATTGAGTTACTCCGAACTGCTCCACTCTTCTTTTTACCCTCTATTATATACTTAAATGTTAATGTATCCTACCATTAAAGGGGTTATAATTAATATATACTACTAATCTGATCTACCCTCTTTTCCTAATAATTAGTATAGTGTAAGATACCCAGAAACCGCACGGTTATTGATAAATCTTAATGTTAGTATATAGATAATATATGTAATATATAATAGAGGGCAAATACCCCAAAGCAGTATGGATACAAGGATTATGAGTAATTATTATATTGATATATATGGTTAATGATAAAGAAGAGAGAAAGAGGGAAAAAGGCTTAATGTTGCTTTTGTTTTCTACACTCTTTAACTTGTAACTTTGTTCCTCCGGACTACATTAGTCTTTTTTATCCATAATTATCCTTATACTTATTCTTCCCCACCTTTAATATTTAGAATCTTAATCAATTTTAAAACACTGAAAAAATCATAAAACACTTCGCAAAACTCTTCACTTTTACCCCTGGGAAATGGCTATACATAAGGCAATAATTAGATTTTTAAGGGAAAATATGCTAAGATAAAAATAATGTAAGTAACAATATAAAGGGTAGAATAATCAGAAAACGCATGACTATTGGTACATATTAATGTTAGTATATGTGTATATATTAATAATTAATAGTGGGTAGAATACCCTGAAACCGCATGGTTATTGATACATCTTAATGTTAGTATATGTGTATATAGTAATAATTAATAGTGGGTAGAATACCCTGAAACCGCATGGTTATTGATAAATCTTAATGTTAGTGTATATGCATTATAGTAATAATTAGTATAGTGTAAAATACCCTGAAACCGTATGGTTATTGATACATTTTAATGTTAGTATATAGAAATATATACTAGTGAGTAAATACCCCCAGAGCAGTATGGATACAAGGGTTATGAGTAATTATTATTTTGATGTATATGGTTAAGGATAAAGAAGAGAGAAAGAGGGAAAAAGGCTTAATGTTGTTTTGTTTTCTCACACTCTTTAACTTGTAACTTTGTTCCTCCGGACTCCTTTATTTTTTATCTATAATTATCCTTATGCTTATTCTCTCTCACCTTTATATATTGTAACTCTTCACCAATTTCAAAACACTGAAATTTTTATAAAACACTTCATAAAACTCTTCACTTTATGCTCGACAAATGGCTACAAATAAGGGCAAATTGATATTTTAGGTGGGGTAAAATAGGCTCAGTAAAAAAATGAAGAGCTATGCTGGAAATGCAGGAGAACATATTTGTTTATGGAGTTCAGGTTTGAAAACATTTGAAGAAAAAAATATTGAAGTGAATAATGTAAATTTAAGATATTGTAATTTGCCCATTATAAGGGTAGAGCACTTTTTAATTTTTTTCAAAAAATCACCCCCTTTTCACCCTCAAAAATCCAATTTTAAGGCACTCTGAATTAGATGTTACCTTTTTAGCATATAGATATTTTACATTTTTCAGGTAACATTTTCAATCCGCACGAAAAGGATTTTTTATAAAAGATAAACGTTAGAAAACCTTAATACCCCAATTTTATGGTTCTTGCTTTCTTACTGTATAAAGTGTATTCATGAATGGCAGTACGCATTATATTGAAAATTGTGCAAATTGCCAAACGAATTTTGTTTCAAACACTACTTTTTTATTTAATACACTTATCGGATTTATTTCAAACACTTGCTGTTTATTAATCAAACACTTGATAATTCCAAATAAACACTTGACCAATTTTGCAAAACACTTCTCCTAATTAATCTACATCTTATTTTAATTTCCTAACACTCAAATTCACTTTAATAAGATAAAGCAAGGTTTAGCTAATCTATCAATATACAAAACAAACTATTATTGTTATAATATAGTTACAAAGACAACACACAAAATAATAGTGTTGAGCTTAGATAAAAAAGAAATCAATAAAGGAGTGGATTAAAATGACAAAAGACGTTCCTATATGGGAAAAATCCAATTTGACCCTTGAGGAAGCTGCTGCTTATTTCGGAATAGGGATAAATAAGTTGCGAGAATTAACAAACGAAGAAAATTGTTCATATGTTTTATGGTGCGGCACCAAACGATTAATTAAGAGAAGAAAGTTTGATGAATATCTTGAAAAGGCATATTCTATATAAGATTAGGGGTTGACAAAGAGAACATAATTGATATATAATATAAATGGACGTGTTCTCTTTGCCAAACAAGAAAGGAGCTTTTTTATGGCAATAGAGAGACGAAAAGACGCAAAGAACAGAGTTCTTAGGGAGGGTGAGTACCAACGCCCAAACGGAACATACGAATATAAATGGCGTGATAAGAGCGGCAAGCGACACTCGATTTATTCGCAAACGTTGGACGAACTCAGGTGCAAAGAAACAGATATAACCAGAGATATCTTGAACGGTATCCAGGTTGAAGAAAGCAAACTGACAATTAACGATATGTATTATCGGTGGGTACAAATCAAACGAGGTTTGAAAGATAACACTCTAGTAAACTACAAATATATGTACACACAATTTGTAGAGCCACGTTTTGGCAACATGAAGCTTAAAGATTTGAAACGTTCTGATGTCCGGGCATTTTACAACACTTTGTTTGACGAACAGCACCTTAAGACACTCACGATTGACAATATTCACACGGTATTGCACCAGGTCTTTCAACTTGCGGTGGATGATGAACTACTGCAATACAACCCATCTGATAATGCGCTAAAGGAGTTAAAGAAAGCGCATAACAATGACGTGACCAAAAGGCACGCACTGACTTTACCACAACAGGAACTGTTTGAAGAATTCCTAGCTAAGCAGGGACAATATCACAGATGGTACCCTGTGTTCGTAACCATGTTATGGACTGGTATGCGAGTTGGCGAGATTACAGGGTTACGTTGGTGTGATGTAGACTTTAATGCAAACACCATCAGCGTAAATCACACATTGGTCTACTACACCCGCAGCGATAAACCTGATGGGTTATCCTTTGCGATAAACACCCCTAAAACCGCAGCCGGTGAACGTATTATACCGATGTCACCAAAGGTCAGAGAAGCATTATTGATGGAGCGCGAATACCAGACCAAATGCGAAGTCGAATGCAAAGCTAACATAGATGGGTACACAGACTTTATCTTTGTAAATCGTTTTGGACTTACTCAGCACCAGGGTACTCTTAATAAAGCGTTGCGAAGAATAATACGCGACTGTAATTATTGGGTACTGGATAGACATCAAGACCAAGATACGGTTACACTCCCTCCGTTTAGCTGCCACAATTTACGACACACATTTGCTACACGTATGTGTGAGGCTGGTATCAACGTTAAAGCAATGCAAGACTTACTGGGTCATGCTGACGCTGAAACAACCTTGAATGTTTACACAGAGGCCACAATAGACTTCAAGCGTGAACAAATGCAGAAGTTGGTAGACCATTTCGTGATATAGCATACGACCAACATACGACTGATTTACGACCAGATATAAAGACTTATGTAGGGTCGTGGAACAAGCCGAACCAAGCAAACCTTATTGCAAAGGGCTTTGTAGGGATATGGAGAGATATAAAAAAATCGACTTGTATTCCCGACGATGAAGCCGGAGAAGTGATCCCGCAAATACACATAATAAAGCCGCAGTCGCTTGCGGCTTTATAGTTTATTCAGCTAAATTCGCACTCAAAATTATGCCCGAAAAGAGGTGGGACGTTGGAAAAGGTTCTCACGTTCATAAAATCGCACCGTCGCGACATAATAACGACGGCATGCGCGCTCGCAGCCAGCCTTGCGGTAATGTTGCTGCTGCCCGCGGCGATAACAGCCGGCGCTTCCCCCAGCGCGGGAATGATGGTATGTATCGTGCTGTTCTTTTCGCTGGACCCGATGTTCTGCCTTGCCGCTGCGATCTTCGCGGGGTGGGACTTCCGGCGCAGGTGGTTCACCGCGCTTTTCCCGCCGGCGGCGTTCCTTGTTTCCGCAGGGGCTGTGTTCAGCGCCGATATAAGCGGCTTCATGGTCTATTTCGTGATATATTCCGCGATAGTGCTGACGGTGACGCCGGTGACGTATCTCGTAAGAAAATACGGGAATTCCGAATGACATCTGATATACCCACAGGAGAAAACAATGCCAGAAAACAACGAAAACAAAGAAATAAAAAGCATCCTCGCCGACGACGAGAACCCCCAGCCCGTCCGCCGCAAAAAGAAAGACCCCATGGCAAAGGTGCGCCGCGAGATGGAAGAACAGCAGCGCCAGCAGCGCGAAAAGGCAGAACTGCTGAAGCTGCGCCAGGGGCTTATCGAGGAAAGCGAAGAAATTCCGGAGAACCAGCCCCCGAAATACGAAAAGCCCAAGGGCTGGAAAGCAGTCGAGAATTTCTTCTACCACTACAAGTGGATGCTGGGCGGAACGATATTCGCGGTGGCGCTGGTGACATTCCTGGTGGTGCAGACGGTCACGCAGGAAAAAGAGGACCTTTACGTGCTGGTCATCTCGAATTCCAGCTCCAGCGGGCTGTATTCCAAGGTGGACGAGATAGAAGTCGCGCTGGAACGCTACTGCCCGGATTTTGACGGCAACGGCAACGTGCACGTGGGTGTCAACTTCATCGACCTCAACACCTCAAACGGCATGAATGAATACACCGACGCGCAGCAGCAGAAATTCTCCGCGGAACTCTACACCGGCAACAGCCAGCTATACCTCACCGACCGGCAGATAATACGCCTGATAAACGAGGTGACTGACGCCAGCGACAACTACACCGAAGAGGCTGCCACCGAGGAAGTCAGCGCCACCGAGGAAGTGCCGCTGCATACGCAGTTCTTCAGGGACTTCACGGAACAGTACCCGGACGCGACCCTTTACCAGGGCTGCGGGCTGCAGCTTAACACCACCGGTTTCATCGACCAGGCGCGGTGGAAGTCCTGCCCGGACACCGTGGGACTTTACCTGCGCGATGAATTCTCAATGGATATGACCGGAAACGGCGACAAGGCGCAGGAACAGCGCCGGCGCGCCGGGATAGTATACGACAACATCGTCAGCGGCAACCTCGTCAACCCCGGCTGGGAGGGCAGGTAACAGGGGAGCGCCGTGCGGAATTCCGCTGGCGCGCGCCCTCGACGTCGCAGGGGACTTTCTCCCCGGCAGTCATACCGTCCATCACAGGTAGCCTTTCAGGTGGTCGCAGAAGTCCTGCTCGCGCTGCAGGAGCTGCTGAGCGTCGCTGCGTATCTTCCCCTCCGCCTGGTGCGAACGGTTCACGGAATGCTGCATGTCGATGATGCCCATGGTGGTGCCCCTTATCATCAGCGACGCGATGTTCTTGCTGCTGCGGTCGTTCATGGTGCGCATGGCAATGCCCATTTTCGACATCATCTTCGCGTAGCCGGGGTAATCCTTCGGCACGCCCCCGCGGCGCACTATCTCGCTGCGGGTCTGCGCTGCGACTTCGCGGTAACGCTCGCGCTGCGCGTTTATCTCCCCGGCAAGCTTGCGGTTGGGACAGCGCCTGAGCACGTCGCCAGAGGCTTCATACGCCATTTCCGCGTTCCTGTAAACGCTGCCAAGTATCTCGGCTGACTGTTCGTTCCTGTATTCGCTCATAACTTACCTCCAAAAAACAAGATGTGATTAGTATATCATTCCCGCGCGGAAATACACCCCGCCGCCGCAGGAAATTCCCACCTCGAAAGGACAAAAAATGAAACGACAGCCATTCTATATCCTACTGCTGAAAGGCATAGGCTACATCGTGCTCGGCAACGTGCTGTGCTTCTTCATGACTATGGCGCTGACCATGTTCATCAGCAAGTCTGACAACCCCGGGTTCAACATTCTCATGAACGTCATCGCGATGATATGCTCGGTGCTGATATTCCACATGCTGATGTTCACCGCAGGCTGGCAGGACGGCCACAGGGAGCATTCCCTGGTGAAGAACGGCCGCGTGGACGGCCCGCTGCCCCACCGCTGGATATTCCTCGGGATAATCATGTTCGTTATCGCTGCGGCGCCGACGATAGTCCTGCTGCTGAACAAGCTGTTCTTCCCGCAGGCTGACACGTTCTATCTCTACCGCTTCATCAGCGGCAGCGCGTACCCGTTCATACAGACCTTCGTCCCCATGCCGGAGCTGCAGAATGAAGCCTGGGTGGAGACTGCCTACCGCCAGATAGACGACATGTCCCCGCTGTTTCCCGCGCTCATGCTCATCTACTACGCGATAATACCGGTAATGACCCAGCTTGGCTGGTACATCGGCTTCACCGACAAATTCAACAAGGACAATATCATGTACAAATAACGCAGCCGGAAAAAATATGCATAAAATCTCCGACTGCCGTTATTTTGCTATTGACTATTTTTACGTTTTATATTATAATAGAATAGTATGATTATATTCGGCAGGGCTGTTTCTCTGCCGTCAACTGAAATGGAGTGAGCTACTTTTGAAGAGAAGAATAGGCAGACCCGTGTTCTTCGTCGTTGCAGTACTCATTATCGCATTCGCGCTGCTTTCCACGCTTGGCATAAGCACGCAGTACGGCGATAACAAGACAACGGTGATCGCAGGACTCGGCGACGTAAGATGGGGCATAGATATCCGCGGCGGCGTCAACGTGACTTTCGGCGCGCCCGACGACTATGCAGAACCTATCACATCTGACGACCTCGACGCTGCAAAGTCGATAATCGAAACGCGTCTTGTCAACCAGAACATCAACGACTACGAGGTCTACGAGGACCTTGGCGCAAACAACATCATCGTGCGTTTCCCGTGGCAGGCTGACGACACCAGCTTCAACCCCGAGGACGCAGTAAAGGAGATAGGCGCCACCGCAATGCTGAGCTTCCGCATGGGCTACAGCGGGGACCTCACCGAGGGCCAGACCTACGAGGACCTTGAACTCGTGCTCGAGGGCAAGGACGTCGCAAAGGCAGGCGTGACGATGGCTGATGAGAATTCCACCAACAGCTACGCAGTCAGCCTCACCCTCAACGACAGCGGTAAGGAAGCGTTCAAGAACGCCACCCAGAGGGCAATGGACGAGAACAAGCGTATCTCCATCTGGATGGACGACGAGCAGATAAGCGCTCCCTCCGTTAACGCAGTCATCACCAACGGACAGGCTTCCATCTCCGGCGGCTTCACCGGCGAGGACGGCTACACCGAGGCAAAGAAGCTTTCCGACCTCATCAACGGCGGTTCTCTGCCGTTCAAGCTGGAGATAAAGAACCTCTCCACCATCTCCCCGATACTCGGTACCGGCGCGCGTGACGCAATGGGCATCGCAGGCGTCATCGCGTTCATCGTTATCGCGATATTCATGATAGTTTACTACCGTCTGCCCGGCGTTGTCGCAGTCATCGCGCTCGCAGGTCAGATCGCGGGAATGTTCGCGGCATGCACAGGCTTCTTCGGCTTCAACGCAAGCAGCACGCTGACTATCCCCGGTATCGCAGGTATTATCCTGTCGGTAGGTATGGGCGTAGACGGCAACGTGCTTTCCGCTGAGCGCATCAAGGAAGAGCTCAAGGCTGGCAGGACCATCGACGGCGCTATCAAGAACGGCTTCCAGCGCGGCTTCACGGCTATCCTGGACTCCAACCTCACCGTTATCATCGTCGCTGTTATCCTGATGCTGGTATTCGGCACATGGTTCGGCGCTTCCACCGACGGTACTATCTACTCGTTCGGCTTCACACTGCTGGTCGGCGTTATCATGAACTTCATCATGGCATGCTGGGCAACCAGAATGATGGTGACTTCGCTGTCCCAGTTCAAGGTATTCAGAAAGCCCTGGCTGTACGGCGGCGCCAAGGACGCTTCCGCTGACAAGGTTATGGACGGCGGCACGACTCCCGCTATCCCCGAAAAGGCCGGCAAGGATTTCGTTTCAAAGAGAAAGATATTCGTCATCGCTTCCGCTTCTGTCATCGCGCTGACTGTTATCGCGTCGTTCGTGTTCGGCGTTAAGGTGGATATCCGCTTCAAGGGCGGTTCCATGCTGACCTACAGCTACACCGGCGAGATTACCGAGGCTGACACCGCCAAGGTCGCTGCCGACGTGAAGTCCCTTGAAAACGTGCCGGAAGTTACCGTCACCACCGGTACAAGCTTCACCGGCGGGCTTAACACAATGGTAATCTCCTTCGCTTCCGACGAGAAGATGGACGACGACACCCTGAACGCCATCAACGCAAAGGTAGAGGCTGCGCTCCCTGACAACAACGTCGAGAACATCGACACCACGAACGTCAGCGCTTCCTCCGGTACTTCGTTCCTTATCTCCTGCGTTATCGCGGTTGTTATCGCGTTCATTCTGCTGGCTGTGTATATCGCGTTCCGCTTCCAGAAGATCGGTGGTCTTTCCGCGGGTATCATCGCGATCATCTGCCTGCTGCACGACGTTGCGATAACCTATGCGGTTTACGTTTTCGGCGGCATGTCGCTGGATTCCAACTTCATGGCGGTTATACTGACCCTGCTTGGTTACTCCATCAACAACACCATCATCATCTACGACCGTCTGCGTGAGAACCGCTCCAAGTACGGCACAAAGTTCACCGACTCCGAGCTTGTTAACCTCTCAATCAACCAGACGATGCCGCGCTCCATCATCACGACTGCTACCACGGTCTGCGCGATGATCTCCGTTTCTATCGTGTGCGCGCTCATGGGCGTTACCTCGATACTGACGTTCTCCATTCCGCTTGCCATCGGTATGCTGGTGGGCTTCTACAGCTCCGTTTGCCTGGCTGGTCCTATCTGGATCTGGGTTCAGGAAAAGGTGCTCAAGAAGGGCAACTAAAACAAACAAAATATGCAAAGGGCTGCGCAGAAATGTGCAGCCCTTATTTATATCAGTTTCAGGCGCGTAGAGAGCAGTTCTGGTCAACAGTGGAATTCCCCCGCTCTGATATTCCCCCTGAAATAAAGCCGAAATGCGCCTTTCTGACGACGCCCGCAGCGTAACCGCGTGATGCCTCTGAACCCCGCAGCAATCCGCTAAGGAACGCAGAATACAACAAAATCGCCCCATTCAAACAAGCATGGACGTGTCTGATATTGTCACGCCTTGCATTGTTCAGCGGGTTCCTGAATCTCCACATATACAAAAACTCCCCTCCCGGAAATCGGAAGGGGAGATATTGCTGCAAAGATCAAACCAGCTCGATGATAGCCATCTCAGCTGCGTCGCCGCGGCGCGGACCAATCTTGTAGATTCTGGTGTAACCACCGTTCTTGTCAGCGTACTTGGGAGCGATCTCGTCGAATACCTTCTTAGCGACATCTTCCTTAGTAACGTAAGCGAGGACCTGACGCTTGGTGTGCAGTGTGTTAACCTTGCCAAGTGTGATCATCTTTTCTGCCTCTGCGCGAACTTCCTTAGCGCGTGTAACGGTAGTCTCGATCTTACCGTTCTCCAGCAGGAATGTAACCATGCCTCTGAGCATTGCCTTTCTGTGGTCGCTGGGTCTGCCCAGCTTTCTTGTTCCCGGCATATTTCCATTCTCCTTTCGATAGGAATGTATTATCGGCGTAATATTGGCGAACTACGCCGTTATCAGTTGTTTTCTTCAGAGGGTGTGAGGTCAAACCCGAGAGAATTAAGCTTAGCCTTAACCTCGTCGAAGGACTTCTTACCCAGGTTTCTGACCTTCATCATATCCTCAGGGGACTTGTTGATGAGGTCGTCTACTGTATTGATACCAGCTCTCTTGAGGCAGTTGAAGGAACGAACGGAGAGTTCGAGTTCTTCAATAGTCATCTCAAGCAGCTTATCCTTGCGGTTCTCTTCCTTCTCGACCATCAGCTCAGGCTGCTCTGAATCGTCAGAGAGATCAGCGAAGAGCTTGAGGCGCTCGATGAGGATCTTAGCCGCGTAGGAAACAGCTTCCTTAGCGGAGATAGTGCCATCAGTCCAGATCTCGATGATGAGCTTCTCGAAATCGGTCCTCTGACCAACACGGGTATTTTCAACAGTGTAATTGCACTTCAGGACAGGAGTATAGATACTGTCAATCGGGATAACTCCAATAACAGGCTGGAGCTGCTCTTTGTTGAGTTCAGCAGAAACATAGCCCCTGCCTCTGTCCAGCGTGATATCCATGAACAGCTTAGCACCGGCGCTCAGGGTAGCGATGTGCATGCCGGGGTCCAGTATCTCGACCTCAGAATCGGTCTTGATATCGCCAGCGGTGACTTCGCCTTCGCCCTCTGCCTCGATGTAGATCGTCTTGGGCGCTTCGCCGTACATTTTAGCTCTGAGTCCCTTGATGTTGAGGATCAGCTCGGTAACGTCCTCCTTAACGCCGGGGACGGTGGAAAATTCATGCTGAACGCCGTCGATCTTAACGGAAGTAGCAGCCACGCCGGGCAGGGAGGAGAGGAGCACTCTTCTCAGGCTGTTGCCGAGTGTGTTGCCATATCCGCTCTGAAGCGGTTCGAGAACAAACATTCCATAAGTTCCGTCTGAGCGTAATTTTGAGGTTTCGATATTGAGCTTTTCGATTTTTTCAAGCATTTGGTACCCTCCACAAGTTCTCGTCTGTTAATTATCCTGTGCTTATTGCCATATTCGCTGTTAATTTTAAATCACACTCTGCCCGTGCCGCAGCTATATGTATAGCATTGGCACAGTTTCAGGCTGTTAGTCAGCCTTTGCAGACTATGAATTAAAAATAACTGCACTAAATATCTGTATGCTTCTATGCTATTATTTAGAATACAGCTCGATAATTAAGTGTTCAGCGATATCGTAGTCAAGCTCTTCACGCTGGAACGCACGGAGTACCTTAGCTGTGCCTGCTTCCTTATTAACTTCGAGCCAGAGGGGGGTGATCCTGCCGCCGGCAACTTCGGCGATCTGCTCAAACTTCTTGCTCTTCTTGCTGTTCTCGTGCAGGGAGATAACGTCGCCAACCTTAACTCTGTAGGAGGGGATATCAACTCTCTTGCCGTTCACACAGAAATGACCGTGAGAAACGAGCTGACGTGCTTCACGTCTTGTGCAGGCCATACCCATTCTGAAAACAACGTTGTCAAGTCTGGATTCGAGGAGCTTGAGGAGGTTCTCACCGGCGATACCCTCTTCCTTGGTAGCGAGTTCGTAGTAGTGGTAGAACTGCTTCTCGAGGACGCCGTAGATGAACTTGAGCTTCTGCTTCTCCTTGAGCTGGGAAGCGTACTCAGACTCTTTCTTTCTCTTGTTTCCGTTGGGGTTTCTGTTGGACTTCTTGTCATAGCCCAGAACTGCGGGGCTGAGATCCAGAGCTCTGCATCTCTTTAAAATCGGGTCACGATTAACTGCCATTGTAAAATTCCTCCGTTATTCAATAGTAATATCGGCTTTGCGGGAAAACTGCTATGCCGACGCCGAGTAAACGAACAGCTCGGTTCTGTTCAGTGATCAAACACGTCTTCTCTTGGGGGGACGGCATCCGTTGTGGGGGATAGGAGTAACGTCCTTGATGAGCTTGACCTCGAGGCCTGCTGCCTGGAGAGCTCTTATAGCTGCCTCACGACCTGCGCCGGGGCCCTTAACGAAAACCTCGACAGTCTTGAGACCGTGTTCCATAGCTGCCTTAGCTGCAACATCTGCTGCTGTCTGAGCTGCGAAAGGAGTGGACTTTCTGGAGCCTCTGAAGCCGAGTCCACCTGCGCTTGCCCATGAAAGAGCGTTGCCCTGAAGGTCGGTAATAGTAACGATTGTGTTGTTGAATGTAGACTGGATATGAGCTGCACCGTTCTCAACGTTCTTGCGCTCACGGCGTCTGCGTACAACCTGCTTGCCCTTGGTTGCTGCCATTATTATACCACCTTTCTGTGATTACTTCTTCTTGTTAGCAATAGTCTTCTTGGGACCCTTGCGAGTTCTAGCGTTGGTCTTGGTTCTCTGACCACGGCAGGGAAGACCCTTGCGATGACGTGTGCCACGGAAGCAGTTGATCTCAACCAGGCGCTTGATGTTGAGAGCAACAGTTCTTCTCAGGTCGCCCTCTACGATGTAGCCGTGGTCGATAACTTCACGGATCTTTGCTTCTTCCTCGTCGGTGAGGTCCTTGACGCGGGTGTCAGGATTTACACCGGCCTTAGCCAGAATATCATTTGCAGACTTTCTGCCGATGCCGTAAACATAGGTCAGGCCTATCTCTACACGCTTTTCCTTGGGCAGGTCTACACCAGCAATTCTTGCCATACTTTTTCCTCCTCTAAGATAGGATCAGAGCTTATCAGCCCTGTCTCTGCTTGTGCTTCGGTTCAACACAGATAACCATAACTTTACCCTTGCGCTTGATTACCTTGCACTTGTCGCACATGGGCTTAACTGAAGGTCTAACTTTCATTGAAATACCCTCCTTTAGGATAGTTTACTCTGCCTGGATCACTTGGCGCGCCATGTGATCCTGCCTTTTGTCAGGTCGTAAGGCGACATTTCAACGGTCACTTTGTCACCGGGCAGTATGCGAATGAAGTTCATTCTCAGCTTGCCGCTGATGTGTGCCAAAATCTTATGACCGTTTGAAAGCTCTACCTTGAACTGTGCGTTGGGCAGTGCTTCCAGAATAACGCCCTCAACTTCTAATACATCTTCTTTAGACAAGCTATTCACTCTCCTCGGCGATGCTCTGGCTCAGTCCGCGGAGTGCGGTCCTCAGCCTCTTATCCGTCGCGGTCGCAGGGTCGATGAACTCTGCCGTGGGACGGACATGTTTCAGGTTCTTTTTCTTCGGGGCAGCGAGCCTGCGCTCTTTTCCGTCGGCGAGGTAAACGAACCTGCCGTCAGCACCCGTGACCAGAAGCAGCTGCCCCTTGTCATGCCCCGCGGTGCTTATTATGATCATGCCTGCTGTAATATCCATTATCAGTGTTCCGGTCTTGTGAGAATGATCGGCTCGCCGTCGGTTATTGCAACAGTGTTTTCGAAGTGGCAGCTGAGGCTTCCGTCGGTGGTGACTACCGTCCAGCCGTCCCTGAGGGTGAGGTTCTCGGGGGAATTCGTGTTCACCATCGGCTCGATGGCGATCGTCATACCCTTGCAGAGCCTCGGACCTCTGCCCGGCCTTCCGAAGTTCGGCACCTCGGGGTCCTCGTGCATTTCACGTCCGATACCGTGACCGATATACTTACGGCAAACCTGGAAACCATTGGACTCGACGTGGGTCTGTATAGCGTTGGAGATATCTCCGATCCTGTTGCCGGCCACAGCCTGTTCAATGCCCTTGAACATGGCGTCTTCGGTGACTTTGAGGATCTTCTCCGCAGCCTCGCTGACCTTGCCGACCCTGAAGGTCTTGGTGTTGTCGCCCATGAAACCGTTGAGCTCAGCAACGATATCACAGGAAATGATATCTCCCTCTTTCAGGATCACCTTCTTGGAGGGAATACCGTGGATAAGCTGCTCGTTTATAGAGAAGCAGTTATGCCCCGGAAATCCGCAATAGCCCTTGCACGGCGATGAGCCGCCATGAGACACAACGTAATCATTTACGATTCTGTCCAGCTCCCATGTTGAGATGCCTGGAACAGCGTTCCTGCCTGCGAGTTCGAGCGCCTGCGCTGCGAGTTCACCGGCTTTGAGCATACCTTTAAGCTCTGTTGGATTTTTTATTGTTATCATTGTTTGTCACGCTTTTCTGTCTGAGATCAGCCCTTTATCGCAGCCAGCGTCAGCTTGGAGGTCTCAGCGATCTCGTCCTGACCCTCTACGGTGACGAGCTTGCCCTTTGCGGCATAGAAATCCTTGAGGGGAGCTGTCTTTTCGTGGTAGGTCTTGAGGCGGCTGATAACGGTCTCGGGCTTGTCGTCAACTCTCTGAACGACCTTTCCTCCGCATGCGTCGCAGATCCCCTCGACCTTAGTGGGCTTGTATTCGATGTGATAAGAATTTCCGCACTTCTCGCAAACGCGTCTGCCGGACATTCTTGCGGTGATAGCTTCGTCGGCAACGTGGATCTCAACGACCTTGTCGATATTCACGCCCATCTTCTCCAGCGCCTCAGCCTGTGCAACAGTTCTGGGGAAGCCGTCGAGAATGAAGCCGTTCTTTGCGTCGTCCTCTGCTATTCTGTCCTTGAGGATACCGATCACCACCTCGTCAGGAACAAGGTCGCCCCTGTCCATGTACGCCTTGGCAGCAAGACCGGCGGGAGTGCCGTTCTTGACAGCCTCGCGCAGCATGTTGCCTGTGGAGATTGCGGGGATATTCAGTTCCTTGCAGACTACCTCAGCCTGAGTACCCTTACCTGCGCCGGGAGCGCCTAAAAAAATCAGATTCATTATGATCTCCTGTTCGCATTATGCCTTAGTAACACCCGCGCCTCCCCGGTCGCCCGGGGAAGCTGGGTAAATTAATCAAGGAAGCCGGGGTGATGACGCATCATGATCTGGCTCTCGAGAGTCCTTACAGTTTCAAGGGCAACACCGACAACGATGAGGATCGTCGTACCGCCGATGCTGATACCTCTGAGAGAGGGAACGCACAGCGCCAGAATGATCGGGAATATTGCCACGATACCTAGGAATATAGCGCCGATCAGGGTGATCTTGTTGAGAGAGTTGTAGATGAAATCCGAAGTGGGCTTGCCCGGACGATAACCGGGGATAGCGCCGTTGTTCTTCTTCAGGTTGTTTGCGATCTCAACAGGATTGTACTGGATAGATACATAGAAGTAGTTGAATGCGATGATGAGCAGGAAGTAGATCACTGCGTACAGCGGAGTGCTCTGGTTGAACACTCTGAGGAATCCACCCCAGAAACCCTCGTCCTGTTCCGTGATGTGGAAGAAGTAGAGGATCGTCTGCGGAAGGCTCATCAGGGACATTGCGAAGATGATCGGCATAACACCGGACATAGCGACCTTGATCGGAATGTGGGTGGACTGACCGCCGTACATCTTTCTGCCGACAACGCGCTTGGCATACTGCACCGGAATTCTTCTCTCGGCGTTGGTCATCATGATGACGAACCACACCATAGCGATGAAGATGATGATAGCGAGGAGCACGAAGCCGATGTTTGCGGGCTCATCTCTTACGATGGTCACGAAGTAGTTAACAGCCTTAGGCAGGCCGGAGATGATACCTGCGAACAGTATCATGGAGATACCGTTGCCGATACCCTTTTCATTGATACGGTCGCCGAGCCAGATGATCATCGACGCGCCGGCAACGAAGCAGGCAACGATAACGATGGCAGCAAGCACGATGGAGAACATATCAGATGTGGTATCGTACACATCGCCGTACTTGAGTATCGCGATGTGCTTGTCGTTCTCGCCGACGGTGCCGTTTCTGAGAGTGAAGTAGAAAGCGAGCGCCTGGAGAACGGCTATAGCGAGCGATGTTATCTTAGTGATGGTGTTCAGCTTCTTTCTGCCCTGCTCGCCCTCTTTCTGGAGCTTCTCCAGAGGAGGGATAGCGACAGCCAGCAGCTGAATGATGATCGACGCGTTGATGTATGGCGTGATCGACATCGCCAGCAGAGTTCCCTTTCCGAGCGAACCACCCGTCATAACGTCGAGGTAGTTCAGCAGGGAAGCGCCGTTAGTCATAGTCTGAATAGCGTCGTTGTTGAGGAAGGGAACGAAGATGTTAGAGCCTAAACGGAACAGGATAACGATGAACAGTGTGTACAAAATCTTTTTACGCAGCTGCGTGTCCATCCACGCATTACGAAAGACCTGAAACATTAGATCACCTCAGCCTTTCCGCCTGCCTTTTCAATTTTTTCCTGTGCGCCAGCGGTGAACTTGGCTGCCTTAACGGTAAGGCTCTTTGTGAGTTCGCCGTTGCCCAGGATCTTGATACCGTCCTTAGCGTCCTTGATCGCACCGCTCTCAACAAGAGCAGCAGCGTCAACAACGGCACCGTTCTCGAAACGTGCCTCAAGGTCGGATACGTTTACAGTTGCATACTCAACCGCAAAGATGTTGTGGAAACCTCTCTTAGGGATTCTTCTCTGGAGAGGCATCTGACCGCCTTCAAAGCCAGGTCTGATAGAGCCGCCGGAACGAGCCTTCTGACCCTTGTGTCCCTTACCGGCTGTCTTACCGTTGCCGGAACCGTGGCCGCGGCCGATACGCTTAACGTCCTTTACAGAGCCTTCAGCGGGCTGTAATTCGTAAAGCTTCATAACTTTGCACCCCCTAGTAAATGTGGATTAAGTGTAATCAGAATTTTGGGAGCTTCCGAAGAAGCGCCTGAGAAATCAAACCTCTTCAACCTTTACCAGGTGAGCGATAGTCTTGATTTTACCCTTAGTAGCCGCGTTGTCGGGCTGGGTGGAAACAGAGTTTACCTTGCGCAGTCCAAGGGAATACGCAGTGGCGATCTGATTCTTCTTGCAGCTGTTTAAAGAGCGTACAAGTGTGATTTTAAGAGCCATGTTATTCTTCCTTTCGTACTGCTTAGCCTACAATTTCCTTAACGGTCTTGCCTCTGAGAGCAGCGACTTCCTCAGCGGTCCTGAGGGAAGTCAGACCCTCCATTGTTGCGCGGACAACGTTGCAGGGGTTGTTGGAACGCAGGGACTTTGTACGGATGTTCTTGATACCAGCCATCTCGATGACTGCACGAACAGGGCCGCCTGCGATAACGCCGGTACCCTCGGGAGCCGGACGCATCAGAACTGCGCCTGCGCCGAACTTACCAGTAACCTCGTGGGGAATTGTTGTACCCTTGAGGGCGATCTTGTGAAGATTCTTCTTTGCGTCCTCAAGACCCTTGCGGATAGCGTCGGGAACTTCGTTGGATTTGCCCATACCGAAGCCTACAACGCCGTTGCCGTCACCGACAACTACCAGAGCGGAGAACTTCATGATACGTCCGCCCTTAACGGTCTTGGAAACACGGTTTATAGCTACGACTTTCTCGTTGAGCTCATAGTTGTTAGCGTCTAAAAGTGCCAAGTGTGTGTCCCTCCTTATCAGAAATTAAGTCCGCCTTCTCTTGCGCCCTCGGCGAGAGCAGCAACTCTGCCGTGGTACACATAGCCGCCTCTGTCGAAAACGACATCGGTGATGCCTGCAGCCTTAGCCTTCTCGGCGATCATGAGGCCAACCTTCTTAGCTGCCTCAACATTGCCGCCGAAGCCCTCAAAGCCCTTCTCGGTGGAAGAAGCAGCTGCGAGAGTAACACCCTTTACGTCGTCAATGACCTGAGCGTAAATGTGCTGAGAAGAACGGAAAACGTTAAGACGGGGGCACTGTGCTGTGCCGGAGATCTTAGAACGAACACGCTTGTGACGGCGGATTCTGCTCTTGTTCTTGTCGATAATTTTAACCATTTATTTTCAGTCCTTTCGTTGTGGGGATTACTTCTTACCCTTACCTGCTTTACCTTCCTTGCGGCGGATAACTTCGTTGGCATACTTGATGCCCTTGCCCTTATAAGGCTCAGGAGGACGCTTGCCTCTGATCTCAGAAGCGATCTGACCTACCTTCTGCTTGTCGATACCCTTAACGATGATGGTGTTGGGATCCGGAACATCGAGAGTGATATCGTCGGTGTCAGAAACGATAACCGGGTGAGAGTAGCCGAGTGTCAGGGTGACATTCTTGCCGCTCTTCTGGCATCTGTAGCCGACGCCGTTGATCTTCAGCTCCTTGGAGAAGCCGTGCATAACACCCTCTACCATGTTGTGGATCAGGGTTCTTGTCAGTCCGTGAACGGACTTGCTGAAGTTCTCATCATCAGGACGCTCAACGATGATCTCGCTGCCCTCCTGGGAGATCTTCATGATGTGATTGAATTCCTTTGTAAGGGTGCCCTTGGGGCCCTTTACTGTAACTACGGAGCCGTCGATCTTAACTTCCACACCTGCGGGAATAGCAACGGGCTTCTTACCAATTCTTGACATATTACTATTCCTCCTTACCAGATGAATGCGAGGACTTCGCCGCCGACATTGAGCTCGCGAGCCTTCTTGTCGGTCATGATGCCCTTGGAAGTGGACACGATAGCGATACCGAGGCCCTTCATAACCTTAGGCATGTCCTTGCAGTTAGAGTAGATGCGCAGACCGGGCTTGGAAACACGGCGGAGACCTGTGATGACCTGTGCCTTGGTGTCTGTGTACTTGAGATTGACTCTGATGATGCCCTGCTTGTTGTCATCAATAACCTTGAAGCTCTTGATGTAGCCCTCATCGAGAAGGATCTGAGCTATCTGCTTCTTGAGGTTAGATGCGGGGATATCAACAGAAGCGTGCTTCGCGGAGTTTGCGTTACGGATTCTCGTAAGCATATCTGCGATGGTATCAGTGATCTGCATTCGTTTACCTCCTATACGAAAGCCGTTACGGAACCGAATTGTCCGTCGTACTTACATGATTGCCCCTTATCGGGGCTGATATTTAAGCCGGACTTTTATTGAAACAAAACCCGTCCGGCGAGGGAACAAATTGTGATGGAACTGATTGAATCGACGTTCCTGTGCAGCTTACCAGCTTGCCTTCTTCACGCCAGGGATCTGGCCCTTGTAAGCAAGCTCTCTGAAGCAGATTCTGCAGATGCCGAACTTACGCATGTAAGAGTGGGGTCTGCCGCAGATCTTGCATCTGTTGTAGGCGCGAGTGGAAAATTTCGGCGCTCTCTGCTGCTTAGCTATCATTGACTTCTTAGCCATAAGTTTTCCTTCGTCCTTTCTTACTTCTCAAAGGGAGCGCCCATCAGGGTGAGCAGCTCTCTGGCTTCCTCATCGGTCTTTGCTGTGGTAACAAAGTTGATGTCCATGCCGCGTGTAGCCTCAACCTTATCGAAATCGATCTCGGGGAAGATGATCTGCTCCTTCAGACCGAAAGAGTAGTTACCTCTGCCGTCGAAGGAATTTGCGTTGATGCCTCTGAAGTCACGTACACGGGGAAGAGCAACGTTGAACAGTCTGTCGAGGAACTCGTACATGGTCTCGCCTCTCAGTGTTACCTTGACACCGATGACCTGACCCTCTCTGAGCTTGAAGTTAGCGACTGCCTTCTTGGAACGGCACTCTACCGGCTTCTGACCAGTGATCTGAGCGAGCTCAGACATAACGTTCTCTATGATCTTGTGGTTTTCCTTTGCCTCGCCGCAAGCAACGTTTACGATGATCTTATCGAGCTTCGGGATCTGCATAACAGACTTGTAACCGAACTTCTTGAAAAGAGCGGGGGCAACGGTTTCCTTGTAGAAATCCTTCATTCTTGCCATATCAATACTCCTATCTGACAGCCGGATTTTAATGCTCCGCTCCATGGAGGGAGCATTCCTTGTATCCGACCGATCTCAGGCAATATCAGTACTTGAGCTCTGCTCCGCAGTGCTTGCAAACTCTGATCTTCTTGCCGTCCTCAATTTTGTGAGCAACTCTTGTAAGCTTGTCGCACTTGGGGCAAACGAGCTGTACCTTGGAAGCGTAAAGCGCACCCTCAGCCTGAACTCTGCCGCCGAGCTGACCAGCCTGCTTGGGCTTAACGTGCTTTGTTACCATGTTAACGCCCTCGACGATAACCTTGTTCTCCTTAGCGGAAACGGTAACGACCTTGCCCTGCTTGCCCTTATCAGCGCCGCTGATTACCTGAACCTTATCACCGGTTTTAACATTTAAGCTATTCATAATCGGCAGGTCCTCCTTAAAGTACTTCGGGAGCGAGGGACAGGATCTTTGTGAAGTCCTTGTCACGCAGCTCTCTTGCTACCGGCCCAAAAATACGAGTTCCCTTCGGATTTTTGTCCTCCTTGATGATAACCGCTGCGTTTTCGTCGAAGCGGATATAAGTTCCGTCGTCACGTCTGAGACCCTTTGCGGAACGAACGACAACGCACTTAACTACGTCGCCCTTCTTTACAACGCCGCCGGGTGTAGCTTTTCTGACGGAAGCAATGATTACGTCGCCGATATTCGCATACTTTCTGCGAGTACCGCCGAGCACTCTGATACACATAAGCTCCTTGGCGCCGGTGTTGTCAGCGACCTTGAGCAGTGTCTGCATCTGGATCATGTTGTGCTACTCCTTTCGTAGAATTACTTAGCGCGCTCGATGACGTTAACAAGGCGCCATCTCTTATCCTTGGAAAGGGGGCGAGTCTCCATGATCTCAACTCTGTCGCCTATTCCGCAAGTGTTCTGTTCATCGTGAGCCTTCAGCTTGATCGTGCGCTTAACGATCTTCTTATAAAGAGGATGACGAACGTTGTCCTCGATGGCAACGACGATAGTCTTGTCCATCTTGTTGCTTACTACTCTACCAATTCTGGTCTTTCTTAAAGCTCTTTCCATGTTGTTCTTATCCTCCTTCCTTAATTGTTAGCTGCGATCTGACGCTGACGCTGGATCGTCTTGATGCGAGCGATGTCCTTCTTGACAGCCTTGATTCTTGTGGGGTTGTCAAGCTGGTTTACTGCAAGCTGGAAGCGCAGGTTGAAAAGCTCCTGCTTGAGTTCAGCGAGCTTAGTGTCGAGCTCTGTCTCCGAGAGATATACCAGTTCTGAAGCCTTCATTAAAGCTCACCTCCGTCTTCCTTCTTTACAAACTTGCACTTGATGGGGAGCTTGTGCATTGCAAGACGCATAGCCTCGCGAGCAGTCTCCTCAGAAACGCCGGCGATCTCGAACATTACTCTGCCGGGCTTTACAACAGCTACCCAGTACTCGGGAGCGCCCTTACCGGAACCCATTCGAACTCCGAGGGGCTTATCAGTTACGGGCTTGTCGGGGAAGATCTTGATCCAAACCTGACCGCCACGCTTGATGTAACGTGTCATTGCGATACGGGCAGCCTCGATCTGGTTGGACTTGATCCAAGCAGCCTCGAGTGCCTGCAGGCCATATTCACCGTTGGAAACCTTGTTGCCTCTTGTGGCGATACCGGTACGGCGGCCTCTCTGTACTCTTCTGTACTTTACTCTCTTAGGAAGCAGCATTAGTCGTTACCCCCTTCTTTTCTAGGTTCTCTTGCTCTGCGCGGACGTCTGTCGTCGCGGCCTCTGCCATTGTTTCTGTCATCACGGCGACGTCTGTCGTTTCTCTCGGTTCTCTGTGCGGGGATCTCGCCCTTGAGCACTTCGCCCTTGTAGATCCATACCTTGACGCCGATAACGCCGTAAGTTGTGTTTGCTCTTGCTACACCGTAGTCGATGTCGGCACGGAGAGTCTGAAGCGGGATGGTGCCCTCGTGATAGCTCTCAGTACGAGCGATCTCGGCACCGCCAAGACGGCCAGCGACCATTGTCTTGATGCCCTTAGCGCCGGACTTCATTGTTCTGCCGATAACGGACTTCATTGCACGTCTGAAGGAAACACGACCCTCCAGCTGCTGTGCGATGTTCTCTGCAACCAGCTGAGCGTTCATATCGGGGTTCTTTACCTCGATGATCTTGATGTCTACCTTCTTGCCGGTGAACTTCTCCATCTCAGCCTTGAGCTTGTCTACCTCTGCGCCCTTAGCGCCGATAACCATACCGGGCTTTGCGCAGGAGATGAGGATAGTAACCTTATCGCCGGATCTCTCGATCTCGATCGAGGGGATACCAGCCTTGTAAAGCTTCTTCTTCAGAAGCTCACGGATCTTATAGTCTTCAACAAGTGTGTCACCGAAGGTTGCTTTGCCCGCGAACCAGCGAGAATCCCAATCCTTGATTACACCCACTCTGAGACCGTGTGGATTAACCTTCTGTCCCATTGTAATTCTCCTCCTTATTCTGCTTCTTTAACAACCAGTACGATGTTGGACGTTCTCTTGAGAATTCTGTGAGCGCGTCCGTGATCCTTCGGTCTGATACGCTTGAGGGTAACACCTGCGCCTACGAATGCTTCGGAAACGTAAAGGCGGCTTGTGTCCATGTTGTGATTGTTCTCTGCGTTAGCTACTGCAGACTTGAGGAGCTTCTCGAGAGGCTCGCAAGCGGACTTGGGGGTGTTCTTAAGAGTAGCGAATGCGATTTCAACAGGCTTGTTTCTGATGAGGTCGAGAACGATGCCGACCTTTCTCGGAGAAATACGAACCTGTCTGAGTTCAGCTCTAGCTTCCATTATTTCTCCTCCTTACTTCTTGCCAGTTGTCTTGCTTCCTGCGTGACCCTTGAAGGTTCTTGTAGGAGCGAACTCGCCCAGCTTGTGGCCTACCATATCCTCGGTAACGTATACCGGAACATGCTTTCTGCCGTCGTGGACTGCGAATGTGTGACCTACGAAGTCAGGGAATATCGTGGAAGAACGGCTCCATGTCTTGAGCACTTTCTTCTCGCCTGCTTCGTTCATAGCCAGAACTCTCTTGTAGAGAGCTTCCTGGACGTAAGGTCCCTTTTTAATACTTCTTCCCATGTCTAAATAATTCCTTTCAAGTTTAGTTGCAAGTTAATGAGCAGCGGCAGCCGTCGATGACGTTTGACGCACAACCTTAATGATGATGTGCAACGCTGTTCTTGTTAACAACAACTTTTGGGTTATGGTATCATGGTACCCTCTCACCCTGCGCAGGGCAGGGGAGAAAGGTGAACCGGGATTACTTGGAGTTTCTTCTCTTGACGATGAACTTGTTGGAAGCCTTCTTTGTGCTTCTGGTCTTGTAACCAAGAGCGGGCTTGCCCCACGGGGTAACAGGTCCGGGGCGTCCAACAGGGGACTTACCCTCACCACCACCGTGCGGGTGGTCGTTCGGGTTCATGACAGAACCGCGTACTGTCGGGCGAACGCCGAGGTGACGGGTTCTACCAGCCTTACCGAGGTTAACGTTCTCGTGGTCGAGGTTAGAAACGGTACCTATGGAAGCCATGCAGTTAACTGCAACGTTTCTCAGCTCGCCGCTGGGAAGGCGGATAAGAGCCATGCCGTTCTCCTTAGCCATGAGCTGAGCCATGTTGCCGGCAGAACGAACCATCTGAGCGCCCTTACCGGGGTGCATCTCGATGTTGTGGATAACGGTACCAACAGGGATATCAGCCAGTGCAAGAGCGTTGCCGGGCTTGATATCAGCGTCGCTGCCGGAACGAACGGTATCGCCTACCTTAAGTCCGTCGGGAGCGATGATATATCTCTTCTCGCCGTCCTCGTAAGTAACGAGCGCGATGAAAGCGGATCTGTTAGGATCGTACTCAAGAGTGGTAACAGTAGCGTTCATGCCCTGCTTGTCTCTCTTGAAGTCGATAACGCGGTACTTCTTTCTGTTGCCGCCGCCGATGTGTCTAACGGTGATCCTGCCGTAGCTGTTACGGCCTGCAGTCTTCTTAACGGGCTCCAGAAGTGACTTTTCAGGAGCTACCTTTGATAAGCCGCTGTAATCAGTAACAGTCATGCCACGACGGCTGTTATTGACGGGCTTGTAATTCTTAATAGCCATTACGTTTCACTCCTTACTTAAATCATTCCGTCGAAGAACTCAATTGTCTTGGAGCCTTCTGCGAGAGTAACCACAGCCTTCTTCCAGTCGGAAGTGTAGCCAGCGGTTCTGCCCATTCTCTTGAGTCTGCCGCGAACGGAGATGGTGTTCACCTTTGCTACCTTGACGCCCTTGAAGAGGGTCTCGACAGCCTTAGCGATCTCGATCTTGTTTGCGTTCTTGGCAACCTTGAAAGTGTACTTGCCGGAAGCAAGAGCCTCCATGCTGTGTTCTGTGATGATGGGCTTGATGATGATATCCTGAGCAGCCTTCATTATGCGTACACCTCCTCAAGCTTTTCAACAGCACCCTTAACGATAACGAACTTGTCGCAGTTAAGAATGTCGTATACGTTGAGAGTGTTGTACTGAGTGGTCTTAACACCCTCGATGTTTGCAGCGGACTTGATAACCTTAGCGTCTACGGCGTCGAGAACGATGAGAGTCTTCTTCTCAGCCTCGAGAGCCTTGAGCATAGCTACCATTGTCTTGGTCTTGAACTCGTCGGTCTTGATAGCGTCTACAACAACCATCTCGTTCTCGCTTACCTTAGCGGAGAGAGCGGAGAGCATTGCAAGCTTCTTTACCTTCTTGTTCAGAACGAATCTGTAGGAACGGGGCTTCGGGCCGAGTGCGATACCACCGTGTCTCCACTGCGGAGATCTTGTGGAACCCTGTCTTGCGTGACCTGTGCCCTTCTGTCTCCAGGGCTTTCTGCCGCCGCCGCTTACCTCGGTTCTGGTAAGTGTGGACTGTGTACCCTGACGCTGATTTGCGAGATAATTCACAACAGCGGAATGCATTGCGGTCTTGTTCGGCTCGATGCCGAATACGTTTTCGTTAAGCTCAAGCTCGGAAACGACCTTACCCGCCATATCTACTACGTTAATCTTAGGCATATTATCGTCCTCCTCCCTTATGCTTTAACAGCGTTGACGATGGTAACAACGCCGCCCTTAGGGCCGGGAACCGCGCCTCTAACAGCGATGAGGTTGTTCTCAACATCAACCTTAACAACTACCAGGTTCTGAACGGTTACGTTCTCAGCGCCCATGTGACCTGCCATGCCCTTGCCCTTGAAGATTCTGGACGGGCTGGAGCAAGCGCCCATGGAACCTGCCTGTCTTGCAACAGGACCAGAACCGTGAGTTTCCTTCAGTCTGTGCTGGTTGTGACGCTTGATCGCGCCGGTGAAGCCCTTGCCCTTGCTTACGCCTGCAACGTCGATAACGTCGCCCTCAGCGAAAACGTCAGCCTTAAGAACATCGCCCACGTTCATAGCGGAGATGTCGTCAAAGCGGAACTCCTTAAGGGTCTTCTTGAATGCTACGTCATTCTTCTTGAAGTGGCCAGCCTCAGGCTTGTTAACGTGCTTGGGAGAAACATCTCCGAAGCCCAGCTGAACTGCCTCGTAGCCGTCGTTCTCAGTGGTCTTCTTCTGTACCACTACGCAGGGTCCCGCTTCGATAACTGTAACGGGAACGACCTTGCCTGCCTCGTCGAAGATCTGTGTCATACCGATCTTCTTGCCGATGATCGCCTTTGTCATTTGGCTAATCCTCCTTTGGTTATTGGTTGAGATATTCTCTCAACATGACCATGCACCGTGTGGTGCGTGGTTAGTGGTTGAGCGCCGGGCGCCCAACATAACTCCAATGCTCTCTATGATCAGATATCCATTGAAATCTCTACGCCGGCCGGAAGCTCCAGTGTCTGGAGAGCTTCGATAGCCTTTGCTGACGGACGGATAACGTCGATAAGACGCTTGTGTGTCCTCAGCTCGAACTGCTCACGGGAATCCTTGTACTTGTGAACAGCTCTCAGGATCGTTACGACTTCCTTGTTAGTAGGAAGCGGGATCGGGCCTGCAACTCTCGCACCGTTGTTCTTAGCTGCCTCTACGATCTTCTTTGCAGCAGCGTCTACTACGCTGTGCTCGTAACCCTTGATCTTGATCCTTACCTTCTCATTTGCTGCCATGATTTTTCAACCCCTTCTGTTAGTTTTGTGCTGGCAAAAGCTGTTTTGAAAAATCCACTGTGCCGTGTGTTTCTTTTTCTCGACGACCGCTCGTTAGTTATCCGGAAACTCCGGACACTTTAACAGCGCCGACGGGTCAGAAGCTCACGTTTTCTGAAGATCTTCTGTCGCCGGGCTTGCTGCCCGACATACTCCGTCGAAATTACCGCAGTCTTGCTGCGCAACCTCCGACATCATCGCCATGCCTTCAAGTGACAGGGCTGTAATTATGCATACTTATCACGCACTCAGTACAGCCGCCAACAGTTATTTTACCACATAACAACGCCAATTGCAAGGATTTTCACGAATTTTGCGTATAGAATTTTCGTTAAATTTCGTGCACTTATTTATGCACATTGCACAACAGCGTATCTGTTTTCGGAACTCTGAGCAAAAACCGCAGCGCAATATACTTTTAGTATTCGATTTTCACCCCAACATATTCGGTTCAATTCGGAATTCGGAATTCGGAATTCGGAATTCGGAATTATTGTGTCCCGCTACGCGGGACGTTATTTAAAAGAGATTTATAATAAAATACACAGGGTAAAAGAACCACTTTCGCCCTGTGTTATATCTATCAAAGTTTTTTAAATTCGTCCGCGAAGCGGACACCGAAATTCCGAATTACGAATTAAGAATTACGAATATAGTTTTGCGCAGCCCGTTACTTTATCCATTTGCATTATGCAGACAAGTGCGCAAAACTCCGAATTGAACCTATCACTTGTGCAGTCTTTTTATCATCTTAAACACGACGGTGTTTTCCATGACCAGGGGGCTTTCGTGCGCGAAGAACAGGATCCCATCTGCGGGGGCGCGCACCTCGCTGATGACTGTGCCCTCGTACGGGTGGACCACCTGCGCCAGGAGGTCGCCCTTTTCCACCTCGTCGCCACACTTCTTCATGGCGCGGTAAATACCGGCGGCGCTGCACTTCACGTTCATCATGTCGTCCTCGTCGATGATGGTACCCATGTACCCGCCATGGCAGCGGTACTTGATTATCCCCATGCGCGAAAGGAACCGCAGCACCGCTGAAACTCCCTGCTCAGCCGACTGCTCGTCGATGCTCTCGGTGGCGTTGGTGTAGACCGAAAACGCAGCCGTGCCCCCGACCTGCCAGTTGTAATTCAGCGTGGACTGATCCATTGCGCTGGGCGTGCGGAGCACAACGTAAGGCAGCCCGAACAGATTTGCAAGGCTGGTGTTCTCCTTGCATGTCTTCATCATTCTCACATGGGGAATGAACATGCCCGGTATATAGAAACTCGCGAACTGCACGCCGTACTGATACTTGCATATCTCGCCGAATACCCCCGCGGCAATGCGCTCGGTGGTCTCGCCGTCGGGGTCCCCCGGGAACATGCGGTTGATATCCGTGTTGTCCAGGCACCAGAAGCGCTTGCTGATGTTGGTGCCGTAGCTGTTCAGCGACGGAATGATGAGTATTTCCCGGTCGTAGGAGATGCAGCCCTTTTTCTCCAGGCCGTCAAGCGCCCTGACAAGCTGGCTGCACATATAAAGCTGCTGTATCTCGTTGCCCCTGATGGAACCGATTATGCAGCAGGACTTCCCACCCTTTCCGAAGCGGTAGCCAGTCACCCTGAAATCATCTCTGTACGGTGACGAAAGACTGTAGATGATGTCCTTTTTCATGCCTGTTCCCCTGTGTTATCTGTCATTCTGCCGGGCTGACGTGGTATCTGTCCGCCATTACGCCGTCGATGGCGTTGATGAAATCCGTGAACTTCACGAAGCCGTAATTGCGGAAGTCAAAGCCCTCGAAACGCTCTCTCAGCTTTATCCCCAGCGCGCGAATGCTGTGGCTGCCCTCGCTGCGCGCGAACTCATTGACGAACTGCTCTATCTCCTCGGTCTGCCTTGCGAAATCATCGCTGATGCGCAGGCGGTTGTTCTTTATCACAACGCCGCTTATTTCCGCAGTCAGCTTTCGCATGGACGAGAAGCCCAGTTCCTGCAGGAAGTCCTTGCCGTATTTCTCAGCGAGATCCCTGCCCAGCCCGGAGATAGTGCCGCCCTTTTCAGAGGAAGCCACGTACTGCAGCACCTCGCGCTTGACTGCGTTCAGTTCCGGCTTTTCGAACGTCCGCTCCGGCTCGGTGGAATTCACCTCCGTGATGACTTCTGCGACTTCGGCTGCGGTCTGGCTGACGGGGGGTTCTTCTGCAGGGAGCTCGGTGGTCTGCGGCTCTGCGGGGGCTTCTGCCTGCTCAGGCTCTGCGGTGACTGCGGGCTGTTCCTGCGGCACCGCGGGCACATTCAGCGAGAATGCGCGGTTCTTGCTTATGCGGATATCCGGCACTGCGGAAAGCAGCGCCCTGAAATCACCGTAGCCCATATCATCGATGTAGCTCTTGCCGTAAGCGCCCATCAGTTCGTTGTTCAGCTGACCGAGATTGCCGCCGTCGGGCATGTTCTCGGCAGCGTACTGCTGAATTCTCGCGAAAACCGCCTTTTCGTCCGGTCCTGGAATTCCCGCGGGCTTGGCAGCGGGAATGGTCTGCACCGGCGCAGCGGAAAGGAACACGCGGTTGCCGTCCACATGCACCTCGCTGACCGAACCAAGGGCAGCCTTGAAATCGCCGAAACCAAGCGCCCTGAAGTAATCCTTGCCGAAAGCGCCCATGAGGTGGTTGTTCAGCTGACCGATGTTGCCGCCGTCGGGCATGTTGTCGCTGGCGTAAGTCATTACCTCCCTGCGATAGCTGTCGGTGTCAAGCTTTACTTCCGGGGCTGCCTCTGCGGGCTTTATGAGCGTACCGGCGCGGGTGAACTGCGGCAGCTTGTCGATGAAGCGCGCAAATCTGCTGCTGCCGAACTTCGCGTAGTCTATCTTGCCGAAGCGGCTGTTGAGGTAGCTTTCCAGCTTGAGCATGTTGTCGTTTTCAGGCTCGTGCTCGCTGAGGTACTCGGATATAGCGGCAGAAATGGACTGCTCGGTGGCTTCCTCCAGATTCTTTGCAGGCTCGGGCTGCTCCAGCTTTTTCTTTCTGACGGTGACGAAAGTGTTGTTCCTGCGGAGTTCCTTGAAGCTGTCGATGAAGCTGGAAAATCTCTTGTAGCCCAGCTCGTCGAAGTTGATATTGCCGAATTTCGATGTGAGCACCGCGCTTATTCTCGCGAGGTCGAGCCGCTCGTCCTGATTTTCGGTGACGAAGTTCATGACCGCCTTTCGTATAGCGGCTTCGTCGTATTCGTTCTCCATCTCGCCTATCTGGTTGAGATAGCAGAAATGGTGGCAGCTGACCGTGAACGGGCGCGGGGTCTTGAGTTCGCCTATGCCCACGACAAGCTTGCCCGCTTCTCTCAGACGGATAGCGAGCCGCGTGAAATCGCTGTCGCTGGTGACTAACACGAAGCCGTCAACATTTCCGGTGTAGAGAATATCCATCGCGTCGATTATCATTGAGAAATCCGTGGCGTTCTTGCCTGCGACGTAGCTTGTCTGCTGCACCGGCATTATGGAGTAGTTCACCGCGGGGGTGTGCCAGCCGTTGCCGCCCTTTTCCCAGTCGCCGTAAACCCTCTTGTAGGTCGGCACGCCGTACTTCTGCACCTCGTTCATCACGAACTGCGCATATTTCGCGGATACGTTATCGCTGTCGATAAGCACCGCAAGCTTCTTTTCTTCTGACATTGTTACCTCTGTTCTGCATCAGCCCCGCAAAGCCGACCGGGGCAGGTTATTGTGTTTCTCGCGTATGCTGCCATACTGGTCAGCCGTGTGGAATATCGTCGAGATGTACCCCTTGAAATACGGAATGAACTCGCCCTTGTCCATCATTTCAAAGATCTCGTCCTCAGTCGCCCATTCAACTGCCTCGACTTCCTCGTACTGCAGCTTAAGCCCGGTGATATCGGGGTCTGCCTTTACGACGTACCAGTCGTCGAAGCCCTCGTCATAGGACACTGAATAATGCGGACGGACGCCGTTCAAATCAAGCTTCACGCCTATCTCCTCGAAAGCCTCGCGCATTGCCGCGTCGGAACTTGTTTCCCCCGCGACTGCCGAACCCCCCGCGCTGACGTCCCACATGCCGGAAAACCCGTGTTTGAACGGCTGCCGCTTCTGAATGAGCATTCTGCCGTCGCTGCCGAGGATGCACACGTGCACCACCAGGTGAAATCCCCCCTCGGGCAGCCCCTCGCCGCGTACCGCGGTTTTTCCGGTCTTATTGCGGTTTATGTCGTAAACGTCCCAGAGTTCCATGCGTTCTCCTTAAATGGCAACGGGTATCTTGTCGGTGAATTCGTGGTACCTGTAGTCCACTGCGGTAAAGCTGTTCTTCGTGAACTTGTAGAAGTCCGTGATGTCCTCCACCTGCATTTCGGGGGCGGGGTAAGGCTTCTTTTCGATGAGCCGCTTTACTATGTCAACGTGACGGTCGTAGATGTGCGCGTCCGCGATGACGTGCACCAGTTCCCCCGGCACAAGCCCGGAAGCCTTTGCGAACATAGTCAGCAGCGCCGCATACTGGCAGACGTTCCAGTTGTTTGCCGTGAGCATATCCTGGCTGCGCTGGTTGAGTATCGCGTTAAGACGGTCGCCGGTGACGTTGTAGGTCATGGAATACGCGCAGGGCGCAAGCTGCATTTCGCTGAGGTCCGCGTGGTTGTAGGTGTTCGTCATGATACGGCGGCTGTGAGGGTCGTGCTTCAGGTCATAGAGCACCTTGTCCACCTGGTCGAATTCCCCCTGGGGATAGTGGTGCTTCACGCCCATCTGGTAGCCGTAGGCCTTGCCGATGGTGCCGTTCTCGTCAGCCCAGGCGTCCCATATGTGGGAACCAAGCTCCGCGACGCGGTTGGATTTCTTCTGGTATATCCACAGCACCTCGTCGATGGCGCTGCGATAATACACCCTGCGCAGCGTCATCAGCGGGAATTCCTTCTGCAGGTCGTAGCGGTTGACGATACAGAATTTCTTTATCGTGTGCGCGGGCGTACCGTCCTCCCAGCGGGGGCGTACTTCGCACCCCTCGTCGGAAACGCCGTTTTCGAGGATATCACGGCAGTTCTGTATAAAAAGGTCGTCTGCAAGGCTCATTATGCCCCTCCTTGAACAACGGGCAGAAAAGCCCTAAAATCACATCAAATCCTGCCGAAAATGGAAGAAGCGGAAAGGTCGATATCCGCGAATTCCACATGGCCGAACATGGAAAGTCCCTTTGTCGCGCACATGCTGAACAGCTTCGAGCCGCTGCCCTCCGCGTACTTCTTCACCTGCTCCAGCAACGCCACTGCACCGGCAGGGAAGCCGGCTGCTTCGCCCTCAGCGGGCTTTCTTGCAGCGCCGTCGCCGTCGATATCCAGCGGGAACAGACCGTCCCAGCCGTAGAGATATATCTCGCTGAAGCCCATGTAAAGCGCCAGCTGTATCATCACATACATCGGGAACATCTTCGCGGTATCGAACGCGCTCTCTGCCTGCTGGAACGTGGGCAGACCGCTGATAAGTCCCGCGCCGAGGCCGTTGAAGTAGGTGGGCTTCTTCTTGAACTTATCCTCGAACACCTTTATTCTGCCGTCGATGAAGCTTTCCATACCCTCGATGTACTTTCCGTTGCCGAGATATGACGAAGCCTCAGTCAGCAGGAAGAATTCCGGGCGCTGGGGGGTTCTCGTGAAGAAATCGCAGAACTCATTGCCGGCGAACGCATGCTCGTTCATCAGCCCGTTGAGTTCGTCCAGCTTCGCGCCGGGGGTGCCGAGAATGAAGCAGCGCTGTCCCTTCATTTTGTCCTTGTATGCCGCAAGCTGCTGCGCGGTGGAATTCTCCATGCCGCCTGCGCGCTTTCCGTCGGAAGAAAGCGCCTTGTTCAGCTTCATGTTTGCCATGGACATACCAAAACCGGCAGGCTCGTTCATCTCGCAGTAGCCGTTGTCGGTGAAGCCGCACTGGTTCCTGAGCACTTTCGCTATCTCAGCGGAAGTACCCTGCACGCCTGCCATGCCCGCAAGCTGTATCTCCAGCGGGGTGAACGGCGCAACGATCAGCACATAGAACGACGCGGATTTTCCCTTAAGCTCGCTGATGAACCTGATGTCGTCAGCCTCGGAAACATCGCCCTCGGAAGCGGTCGCGCGGAACGCGATATCCGGCACCTTGACGTTCTTCATGCGCAGCTGACTGAGCGCCTGCATGAGCACGTCGTATTCCTCGCCGCTGCCGATGATGACAAGCTTCTTCTGACCTATCTTCTCGATGTTCTTGATAATATGGGTCTTGTAGGCGCCAAGCTTGCCCTTTTTCATTCCGTCGTTAGACAGGTATTCAGTGTAATCCATATCCTTATCCCCCTCATTCTATAGTATAGCTGATTATATTGCTGATAGGCATATACTGCCCGTCTACCCACGCCTGCAGATACACCTTATAAGTACCCGGGTAGGAATGCATGCACTGGTAGGTGCTGCTGCCCCATGCGCTGTTGCAGTACATCTCCCTGCCGTCCAGTTCGATGACCCAGGAATACACATCGTAGCCCGTCACCTCCGGACGGTGGGCGACGTAATCCTCGTCAAGGGTTATCTCTACCTTATTTTCAACGGTTATCCTGCTCTTTTCGCTCTCGTTCCACGAAAGCTGCTCCGCTTTCTCGCCGTTGACCGTGACGTCGGCGCTGCAGTTTTCCATTATGGTATGGGCGTCCCAGCCGACCAGCGCGCCGGCGCAGCTTCCTTTGACAGAGCCGTTGACGGCTGTGACGTTACTCATGGCTCCGCAGATGGAATCCCCGATTACAATGCCGGAATTGTAGCCCTCGACCTCCGCGCCGTCAAAGCAGATGTTGAACACCGAACAGCTCAGACCATACCCAATGAACCCGACGTCCACAACACCATTGCCGCAGCTCATCTTCATGTTCTTTATGGTATGTCCGCCGCCGTCAACATATCCCCTGAACGCATAGCTGCTATGCTGTTTGCTCCAGCCCATGGGCGCCCATTCGTACCCTGAAAGGTCGATGTCACCGGCGATAGTCACCATAAGTCCCAGAGAATCGTTCGTGTTCATATACCAGCAGCAGCTTGCCAGCTCCTCCGGGGTGCTGACCACAAAGCCGTCGCGCAGCATTCTGTCGATAATATCCGGGTCTGCCAGGAACGGAATATCCCCGGTGTACATTCTCTCTATCCAGCCGTCGTTGTCCGGGTATCTGCTGAAAAGCTCGGCGCATTCCTCGGTGAGCCGTTTGCTGCGCTCATTTTCCGCACGCTGCTTCATATATTCAAGATACTGCTCGCTGTCGGTGGTATAAAGGACATATACCGGACCTGCGTCGTACTTGTATATATACAGCGCGTCATCAACCCTTGAATATAGATAGCGCTTGCCGTCGATATAGATTTTCTCCCCTCCAAGAAGCGGTTTTACGACTTTCCATTCCCGCTCCTCGTCCCCGGCAATGAGAACACCGTTGCTGCGGAATTCCCACTTCTGCGGCTCGCTGTTGCCGGAAAAATCCCAGAGATACCACTCGCCGGAAAACTCCTCGGGAACTTCCGCAGATTTCTCAGAAACCTCTGAACTGCCGGAATCCGCAGGGCTGCCAGCCGGGGGGCGTCCCCCGGTGTAGCGGCAGCCGCTCAGTACTACCACAAATGCCAGAACAAGTGCCGATAAGCCTTTCATGACGATCTCCTCTCACAGTTGACACCACGGGGCGCAGGAAAAGGGAAGCAGAAAAACCGGAACTAACGCGAAATCACTCGCTCAGAATGAACATATCATAGATGACCTTGATAGCCTTCTCGAAATCGGAAGCGTTGATGCCAACGATGATGTTAAGCTCGCTGGAACCCTGGTCGATCATTCTGATGTTGATGTTTGCGTGGGAAAGCGCAGCGAATACGCGGGTAGCTGTACCCTTGACGGATCTCATTCCGCGGCCAACGACTGCGATGAGCGCCAGACCGTCGATTATCTCATAGTGGTCGGGCTTTACGACTTCAACAAGGCGCTCGGTGAGCTTCTCGCGCTGACCGTCAAGCTCGCTGGAATTCACAACAACGCTGACCGTATCGATACCGGTGGGCATGTGCTCCGGGAAGATATCGTGGTTCTCAAGTACCTGCAGCAGCTTGCGCAGGAAGCCCTTGTTGCTGTTCATTCTGTCCTTCTCGATGGAGATTACGGAGAAGTTCTTCTTGCCTGCGATGCCGGTGATGATATGCTCGCTTGCGGGCGCGGTGCTGGTGGGCACGATGAGCGTCCCTGCGTCCTGCGGGGCGTTGGTGTTCTTGATGTTTATCGGGATATTAGCGCTTCTTACCGGGAAGATAGCGTCCTCGTGGAGCACGCCCGCGCCCATGTAGGAAAGCTCGCGCAGCTCGGAATAGGTGATAACGCTGATACCCTCGGGGTTCTCAACTATTCTCGGGTCAGCCACCAGGAAGCCGCTTACGTCGGTCCAGTTCTCGTAGAGGTCTACCTTTGCCGCCTTTGCCACAACGGAACCCGTGAAATCCGAACCGCCGCGGGAGAAAGTCTTGATGGAGCCGTCGGGCATTGCGCCGTAGAAGCCCGGAATAACAGCCCTGGGGGTCTTGTCGAGGAGCGCGCCCAGGCATGCGTCCGTGATGTCGGCGTCGAAGTTGCCCTTGTTGTCGAAGAAAATAGCGCGCGCGGCGTCGATGAACTCAAAACCGAGGTAATTCGCAAGCACGATACCGTTGAGGTACTCACCGCGGCTTGCAGCGTAATCGCTGCCTGCGGCTGCCCTGAAGTTCTCGCCTATCTTCTCAAACTCCTCGTCGAGGCTGAGAGAAAGCCCCAGGTCGGAGATAATGCCGTTGTAGCGCTCCCTGATGGGCGCGAAAGCCTCTGCGAAATCCTTGCCCTGAACTGCTACCTCGTCATAGCAGCGGTACAGCATATCCGTTACCTTGGTGTCCTCCTTGAAGCGCTTGCCCGGCGCAGAGGGAACGACGTACTTTCTTTCGGGGTCTGCGTGAATTATATCAGCGACCTTCTTAAACTGCTTTGCGTCGGCGAGAGAACTTCCACCGAACTTAACTACCTTGCTCATTGTGTTGACCCTTTCTTGATTTGGTTTAATTATATAATTGTATTCAGTATACACATATATATTTTATCATACCACATTTTACGCCAAATTGCAATATGTTATCAGTGAAAAAGTCAAAAAAGACGTCGCGGGGAACTCCGGGGCGCAGGCGGTATAAAAAAATATCCCCCGCCTTTCGGCGGGGGATACGTTGGTTCAGTTTATGCCGCTTCACGCAGCTTCGTCATATCCTTGCGGATTAGCCGAGGAGCTGGAGAATGGACTGCGGCTGCTGATTTGCCTGAGCGAGCATGGACTGAGCTGCCTGCTGAAGTACGTTGAACTTTGTGTAGTTGAGCATCTCAGAAGCCATATCGGTATCACGGATAGTGGACTCAGCTTCAGTCAGGTTCTCAGTGTTGGTGGTCAGGTTCTCGATCTTGTGCTCGAGTCTGTTCTGTGTAGCACCGAATGTTGCACGAACCATGGAAACCTTGTTGATAGCGTTGTCGATCTTGTCGATAGCGGTATTAGCGTCTTCCTTAGTGGACAGGGAGAGGTTCTTGGTGTTCAGACCGTTAGCTCTGGAGGAGAGGTCGAGGTTGGACTTGAGGTCGCCCATGCCGTCGGTTGTGTACTTGAATGTGAAGTCAACGGAATCCTTTGTTCTGGAACCAGTCTGGAGAACCATGTGGTCAGAATAGGTCAGAGGAGCGGTTGCAGTCTTGTTGGAGTTAGCTTCGGAAACCTTGCTCTGAGGTTCAATAAGCTTAACGCCTAAATCCTTAGCAGGGGTATAAGAAGCAGTTGTTGTTAAGAATTCAGTCTTAACGGTTCCAGCAGTTGTCTTAGTTGCACCAGTAAGCGTACCCTTGGTTATTGTACCAAGCTGAGTATCAGAATTGCTTGTTGCATCGTGATATGTAATAACACCATCATCAGCGCCTATCTTGATTGTGCTACCATCCTTATATGTGAAAATAGTACCACCTGCTGCAAAATCAACACCGTTTACAGAAGTGCTATCAATAGCACCAGCATTTGTAACTTTTGTTTCAACGGAAAGCTTGTTCAGATAATTAACTGCATCTGCAATTCTATCACTAGTGATATCGTTGTCGGTTGCGTCAATCGCTAATGAAGGACCAGTGAATGTACCATCGGTAACCATTGTACCCTTATTGGTGTTGGAACCAATGGTATTAGCAGTCTTACCAGCAGCGTCTACGGGCTTGCTAAAGTTGATGGTAATAGTATCACCGGATACTACCTTAGAAGTATCAACAGAAATAACGGCACCAGCATAAGTGAAACCGCCAGTCTTGTTAGTATTGTTAGTGATAGTATCAAGAGCAGTTGCGTTTGCTGCCCATGTTACTGTTCCATCATCACTCTTTGTAGCTGTAAATGTAACAGTTTCATCGCCCTTGGTATTATTATACTTGTCAAGTGCGATACCATTTACATAACCACCAGCAGTACCGAGCTGCTGTGCCTGACGTGTGGAGTTTACATAGTCGAACTTGCCATTAACAGCCTCAGTGCCGTCAGCCATCTGACCGCCGTTGAGCATTACAACGCCGTTGAAGTCGGTATCAGCGATCTGGTCGAGCTCGTCGTTGAGCTGGTTGAACTCGAGCTGGATAGCGTCACGGTCAACCTCGTCCTGGTATGTACCGTTAGCGGACTCGGAAGCGAGCTCCTTCATTCTCTGAAGAATGGAGTGGGATTCGTTTGTTGCACCCTCGAAAGTCTGGATCATGGAGATACCATCCTGAGAGTTTCTCTTAGCCTGTGTAAGGCCGCGGATCTGGGATCTCATCTTCTCGGAAATTGCCAGACCAGCAGCGTCGTCGCCAGCGCGGTTGATTCTGTAACCAGAAGAAAGCTTCTCAGAAGACTTCTTCAGACCTGCAACGTTTGTGTTCAGCTTGTTGTACGCGTTGAGCGCGTTCATGTTGTGCTGTACTACCATTCCCATAGTAATATCCTCCTTGAATTTACGCGCCTCGTTTAATCGGAATCATTCCTGAGAGGCGGTTGGTTAAAGTAATTTTTCCGTCTGCCCTTATGTACACTTGGGCTTCGGGATTTTAGCTTTTCAGCTATCACGATTATTATATCGGCTGGTTTTCTCTGAACTTTAGCGTTTTTAAAAAATTTTTAAATTTTTTTATTTTTTTGTGTATTTTTTCTTTCCGGAAATCTCATGTATATATAATAATGAAACTGTTGATTGACAATCCGGGGCGACTGTGATATAATCAAATAAGTTTATTCTTGCAGAAAGGGAGTGCCGCTGATGAAGAAATTAACCGCTCTGCTGCTGACAGCCGCAATAATACTGACAGGCTGCCGCGGGGCTGCAACCAGCAGTTCCGGGGGACTCACCGCAGACCAGGTGTTCAGCGGCGGTTCCGGCAATAGCGGCGAGCCGCCCGCGGCGATGGTGGAACTCACCCCGCAGGAACTCGTTGACAATATCCGCATCGGCTGGAACCTCGGGCTTGCGCTGGAAAACTGCCTTACCCCCGACGACCCGGAGGACGCCGTCGCCAACGAGACCCTCCGCGGAAATCCCCCCGCTTCATCGCGGCTGTTCGAGAGCCTGGTGGACTGCGGCGTGAACGCCGTGCGGCTGCCCATAACCTGGCGCGACCACACCGACGACGAGGGCAACGTTGACGAAACCTGGTTCAACCGCGTGCGGCAGGTGGTGAACTACGCCTACGACAGCGGAATGTACGTGATAATAACGATGTACCACGACGGCGACAGCGGTTCCTGGCTGGACTGCGCGGCTTCCGGCAGGGAAGCGGCTCTCGCGCGTTACCAGCGCATATGGCAGCAGATATCGGAGAAATTCAGCGGGTACAACGAGCGCGTTCTGTTCGAGAGCGTGAATTCGCTTGATTTCTCGGGCGTTTCAGAAGACGGCGCGTACGACCTGCTCAACGACATAAATCAGCTTTTCGTGAACACGGTGCGTTCCTCCGGCGGGAACAACCCCTGGCGCCATCTGCTGATATCAGGCTACAACGCGGACATAATGTGTTCCTCCGACGAGCGCTTTGTCATGCCTGAGGACCCCAGCGAAAGGTGCATTCTGTCGGTGCATTATTACATTCCCGTGACGTTCTGCACCGATGGAATTCAGGACAAGTGGGGGAGCAATTCCGACCAGATATGGATGCGCGGAATGGTGGAGCAGCTCCGCGAGAATTTCACCGACAAGGGCGTACCCGCGATGATAACGGAATACGGCACAGCCGGCAGCGACCAGCCCAGCCGCGTTTTCTACTGCGAAATGCTGACGAAGCTCTGCCGTGACGCGGGCATCGCGGCATTCCTGTGGGACGACGGCAGCGAATACGACCGCGAGGATTTCACATGGACGACCCCGGGGCTTATCAAGGCGCTACGGCGCGCCTCCGGCAGCACGGATTACACCCCCGTCAAGCAGAAAAATCTCCTGCAGACTTCCGACAGCACCGGCGAATGAACCACGTGCCAGCGCGCATAATAATACCGCATCGTGAACAAGATGCGGTATTTTTTGTATTTATAATAAGGAGAAGAACTATGCAGGAATACACCAACTGCCACCGCACCGGCAAAACTCCCCCGAAAAAGAAGCCGTTCAGACCCGCGGAAACTACCCCCATGACCTCCCCCGGCACCGACCCACAGGGCATGTACACCGGCGTCCCGGCAGACCCGAAAGAAAAGCCTATCCAGGACGCGGACGACCTGTAATTCAATTCGGAATTCGGAATTCGTAATTCGGAATTATTGTATCGCCCTTTTGGGACAACTGCGCAGACACCGTGGCTGCGCCTGCGGCTATGATATTTCAAAAGAATATAACAAAATTCACAAAAAACATGCCCCCGAGTTGCAGCTCGGGGGCAAATTTTGTGTGCACAAATGTAGATATTCTCACCTTCTACATTTTCATTATATCACATCATATTTTGTTTGTCAATAGCCGTGAAATCTTATTTCTTCCTCATATCGTTCGCCGTATACACAACCTCTGCGTATATCGCCGCGACTATCTGGTACAGCTCCTTGGGAATGGTTTCACCGGCGTTGAGCATTACCAGCAGGGCTGCGACGCTGTCGTCGCGGTACACCGGCACTCCCGCTTCGTCGGCGATGTTGACGATGCGCTGCGCCAGTTCCCCCAGACCGGAAGCCACCACCACCGGCGCATAGTTCATATCCGGGTTGTATTTCAGCGCGACTGCCGCATTCTGACCGTAAAGCCGCTTGTTGTTTGCCGGCGCCTTTGGGTGCTTTTCCATAGTATTACCTCCCGTCATACTCTTGTGTTGAGCGTGGTGCGCTTGTCCACTATCTTCGGGAATATCTCCGTCAGATTATGCGGGGACTTCAGCGGGGCTGTTTCGAACGCCCTCGTGTTGTAGCCGACATTCCGCACCACTTTGTTTATTCTTTCCTTCATCGGGTCTATCTGCTTCTCGAACCGCGGTGGATAGAGAAGCGTCAGGTTTACCTCGTCGCCCAGCGCGTATAAGTCCACCTCGAACCGCCCTATGCTCTCCACGTCGAACGTCAGGAACAGGTGATAGTTGCGCTGCGTGCCCGGGGTGTTGTTAGGGTTGTTCTCGTCGTTGTCCACCCAGAGTTCGCCGAACGCCTTGGTACCGTCTACGTCCAGCGGGAGTATGTAGTGCGCCAGCGGCGTGAAAACTCCCGGGGCGTTCAGCAGGCTCTGCAGCAGGTTCGCCGCGTTGAAGCTGTCCAGGGATTTCAGCGCCGGGTGATTTATGTTCTCCTGTATGAAATCCGTCAGGCTGTCCAGCGTGGAACTTACCGGAGGTCTCACGCCGTGCTGCGGCATCTCGTTCTTGAGCGCCATCTTGTCGATGACGTCCACGAACGCGCCGTAAAGACGCTCGCGTATCGGCATATCAGGCATTGCGCGGAGCATCTCGTTCAGCTTGTCGATGACTTCCTGCACGGTGTGCAGCTTCGAGAAATCCTGCATGAGCTGCGCGGTCTGCTCCCCGGTCTTGTCGTCGATGAACAGACCCTTCACCATGTTCTGCAGCGTCTGAAATCCCGACTGCCTGCCCCTGGAATACGCCGTCATCATCTGCTCGATGTTATACCCGCTGTCCTTCAGCGCGGTCATGTAACCTTTTTCACTCATGCTTTCGTTCAGAAATTTCAGGTACCCGGTGAGTTCAGGCTCTTCATCCTCGGCATTTTCTACAATTCCCTTACCGCTGTTTTCGTCAACCTGACTGATTTTTTCCTCCGGAGATGAAATTTCTGAATTTTTATCAGAGGAATTCCATGTTAGTGGTTGATTTTGTTCAGATTTTGTTGTATAATTATCAGTAGAGGTATCCGGCTGCTGCGGGTCTGTCATCTTCTGCTTGTTGAATATGGCAGAATAAAGCCGCGCAAACGAGTTTTTAAGCGACTCGCGCAGGGTGCCCGAGGTTATCTGCGACAGCAGCAGGTTGAAATACTCCTTGCACATGTAAGGGCTGTTGTTGTACCGTGACAGATTGTGCGTGATAAGCGGAATGAGCATCTGCGTGCGCTCGTCGTTCAGCAGGCTGCCGCTGACGTCTTTCAGCACCGCGAGGGTCTCCCCCTTGAGGTAGTCGAAATATTTGTCCGCGTCCGCTGCGCCCCATTCCTGCGAAAGGTTCAGCAGCTTGGCTGAAAGTTTCTCGTTCGGTGAGAAATACTCCGACAGGAACTTCATGTTAGCCCTCAGCGCACCGAGTATCTCGTTCTTGTTCTGGGCGAAGTTGATGGATTTGAGCAGGTTTCCGATAAGTTCCTTGGTGGACGGGTCGGTGGTGGTCTTTGCCACCTCGCGCAGCACGTCGTAGAACTCGTGGCCGCTGAACATCGTGTTCTGCTGCTCCTGGTTCTGTATCTCCTGCACAAGTTCCTCAGGCTTTACATAGAGAGCTGCGGCCAAGTCCTCCAGCTTTCCGTAGAGCTCGGTGTGGCCGTTGATGAGAGCCTGGTTGAGCACCTCGATGTTGAGCAGATCCTTGAGCGTTTCCACCGCGAGGGTAGGGTCCTTTGCGACCTGCACCTGCAGCGGGATAAGTTCGCGGTTGCCCATCTCGAGGCGGCTGCGCGCGCTTGAAGCCGAACCGCTGCCAGCACCTTGTACCCCCGTCAGCTTGACTATGTCAAACGGCTCGGTGTTCGGGTCCATCGGACGGGAACTGTAGTTATAGTTCTTCGCCGTGATAGGATTGTTTATCTGCGGTATCTGCGCCATGGCGACCCCTCCTGTGTTACTAGATATATGTGATATTTACATTGTATCATAAACCAGGCAAATAATAAAGAGTTTTTTTGAAAAAAGCTGATTTTTTCTTGTTGCAGCTGGGCTGCAGAAAATAATATGCGCTCCGGCGTATATCAGGAAAGGAATGTTTTTATGGCAAAAATCGAACCCGGCATGGAAGCGATGCTGGACATGTACTTCTACGAAACAAATTCCCTGTTGGAACAGCTTGATGAAATACTGCTAAGAACAGAACAGGCGAATTCTTTCGACAGCGAGGACATCAAGGAAATTTTCCGTATCATGCATACCATCAAGGGCTCCTCAGCGATGATGGGCTTTGAGAACCTTTCTGTGCTGGCGCATAAGGCAGAGGATATGTTCTTCGTTATCCGCGAAAACCCTGACGTCATCACAGATGTCAGCTTCGTTTACGACCTGGTTTTCCAGGTGTCTGACTCCTACAAGGCGCAGATAGAGCTTATCCAGAACAATGTCAACGGCGAATATGAGCAGATGGATTTCAGCGAGCTGATAGACAAGCTGCTCAAGGCGCGGGACGCCCTCGTCGGCGAGACCAAGGGCGATACCCCAGCGCAGGCAGAGGCTATAGCTTCCGGCGCGGCACCCGACCCTGAGACCGGCGCGCCCGCTGCGGCAGCTGCTCCCACGGCTGCGGCTCCCACGGCAGCTGCTCCCGCGGCTGCGGCTCCTGCTGCGGCTCCTGCTGCTTCCGGGGATAAAACAACAACCGTGCGCGTTTTCTTCGAGGACGGCTGCCAGATGGAGAACCTGCGCGCGTTCCTGCTGATAAACACCATCAAGGACGCCTGCAAGACCCTGGAATTCACCCCCGCTGACGTCGAGACAAACCCCGACACCGCAAAGGAGATAATCGAAAAGGGCTTCCTGATAAAGTTCACACCGCACGACACCGTGGACGAAGTGCTCAACGCCATCGCCAGCGCCCTCAACGTACAGAGTTACGAGATAGTTTCCGAGCCGGCTTCCGCAGCGCCTGCGGCCGAGCCTGCAAAGACTGAGCTTCCCCCCGAGCCGAAGCCCGCAGCAGCCGCTGCGCCCGCTCCCGCAATGGCAGAGGCTCCCAAGCCGCAGACCGCAGTGGAAAAGGCACAGGCTGCCGTAGAAAAGGCGCAGCAGACTTCCAGCGGCGCGCAGAAGCAGTCGCTCATCAGCGTAAACCTCGCAAAGCTGGACGCGCTGCATGATATCGTCGGCGAGATAATCACCACCGAGTCCATGGTAATATCCAACCCCGACCTTGAGGGTCTGGAACTCGAAAGCTTCAACAAGGCGGCACGCCAGCTGAAGAAGCTCACCAGCGAACTGCAGGATACCGTAATGTCTATCAGAATGGTACCGCTCGCAGGCGTATTCCAGAAGATGAACCGCATCGTCCGCGACATGAAGAAGAAACTCAACAAGGACGTTGAATTCGTCATGGAGGGCGAGGACACCGAGGTGGACAAGTCCATCGTGGACAGCCTGCAGGATCCGCTCATGCACCTTGTACGTAACTGCATGGATCACGGCATCGAGGAGCACGTCGAGGAACGTACCGCAGAGGGCAAGCCCGCAAAGGGAACCGTAAAGCTCACCGCGCAGAACGCTTCAGGCGAGGTCATCATCACCGTTTCTGACGACGGCGCAGGCATCGACCCCGACAAGATAATGGCGAAAGCGCGCAAGCAGGGCATTCTCACCAAGCCAGAGAGCGAGTACTCCATCAAGGAGATACAGAACATGATACTTATCCCCGGCTTCTCCACCAACGAAACCGTTACTGAGTTCAGCGGACGCGGCGTCGGCATGGACGTAGTAAAGGCAAACGTAGAGAAGTGCGGTGGTTCCATAATCGTGGACAGCAAGAAGGGCGAGGGTACCACGTTCATCATCAAGATACCGCTCACGCTTGCCATCATCGACGGTATGGAAGTTACCTGCGGCGACCTGGTATTCACCGTGCCCATCTCCACTATCCGCGAAAGCTTCAAGGCTGAGTCCAGCCAGATACTGCGCGATACACGCAACAACGAGATGATAATGATACGCGGCGTATGCTATCCTATCCTGCGCATGCATGAGAAATTCGGCATAAACACCGAGATAACCGACCTTGAGGACGGTATCCTCCTGCTCGTGGAGACCGACAACAAGAGCGTGTGCATCTTCGCAGACAGGCTCATCGGCGAGCAGCAGGTAGTCGTAAAGCCGTTCCCGGCGTACCTGAACAAGTACAACATAAAGGGCGAGGGTCTTTCCGGCTGCACAATAATGGGCGACGGCAGCATTTCGCTGATCATCGACACCAACACGCTCATAGGTTAAGGAGGGGGTCAGCATGACAAACGATGTTATAAAGGAGGCTGTTGCAAAGCAGCAGTCCACCGACAGAAAGCTTTCAAATGAGAATACCGTGCTCGGCAAGGTCATGACATTCCACATCGGCGACCAGATCTACGGTATCGAGATACAGTACGTCACCGAGATAATCGAGATGCAGCACATCACAAAGATCCCGCACGTTCCTCCTTATATAAAAGGAATAATCAACGTGCGCAGTAAGGTGGTGCCGATAGTCGATATCCGCAGCCGCTTCGGCAAGGAGGAAATTCCCTATACCAACCGCACCTGCATAATCATTCTCAGCCTCAACGAGATGTCCGTCGGCATAATCGTGGACAGCGTCGCTGACGTTGAGGATATACACTCCCACGATATCTCCGCGACCCCGGAGAACCGCTCGGTCAATACAAATTCGTTCATTCAGTACATGATACGCTCCGGCGACGACGTCAAGCTCATTCTCGACGTTGCCAAGCTGCTTGACGACGAGGGTTGATATGGAACTTTCTGACCATGAATTTCACCGCCTTGTGGACTACATGCACGACAACTTCGGCATAAACCTGTCCGCAAAACGTGTGCTTATACAGGGCAGACTGGGCAATATGCTCAATGAACGCGGCTTCACAAGCTATGACCAGTACCTCGACGCAGTGATGGCAGATACCTCAGGCGCCGAGGTAACTACTATCCTGAACAAGCTCACGACAAACCACACATTCTTCATGCGGGAACCTGAACACTACACGTTCCTGAAAGAGACCGTTCTCCCGTGGGCGGTGGAGAACGCCAAAAACCACGAACTGCGCATATGGAGCGCGGGGTGTTCCTCCGGAGAGGAATGCTACACCACTGCGATGCTTCTTGACGAATACTTCGGGCGCGAAAAACCCATGTGGGATACGCGCATCCTCGCAACGGATATCTCCCACAGCGTCATGGACAAGGCAAAGAAGGGAATATACAACGTCGAGGGAATGAAAGGGCTTAGCAACGAATGGGTGCGCCGCTACTTCAACAAGGTGGACGACGAGCACTATGAGATATGTCAGGCAATAAAGGACGAGATAATCTTCAAACCGTTCAACCTGATGGACCCCATGCCCGAGAAATACAAGCTGCGCCCGTTCGACCTGATATTCTGCCGCAACGTCATGATCTACTTCGACCAGCCGACAAAGAACGCGCTGGTGAACCGCTTCTACGAAGTGCTGAAGCCCGGAGGGTATTTCTACATCGGGCACGCGGAGAGCATTCCCCGGGGAGAAACGCCGTTCGAATACGTAAAACCTGCGATATACCGCAGAGGACTCAACACCTGACCAACGGGGGCGAATTTATGAGAAAGATCAGACTGCTGGTGGTGGACGACTCCCTGCTGTTCCGCGAGGTGCTTTCGCGATTTATCAGGCAGAACCCGGAGATCGACGTCGTGGGCACTGCGGGCGACGCTTACAGCGCCCGGGATATGATACTCAAATACGAGCCGGACGTCATGACCCTGGATATTGAGATGCCAAAAATGGACGGAGTGGCGTTCCTGAAAAAGCTGCTCCCGCAGTATTATCTGCCGACTATAGTCGTTTCATCGTCCGTGGAGCAGAAAAAAGCCGCTCTCGACGCGGGCGCAGTGGATTTCGTACAGAAGCCACTGGCACGCACCAACGCGGAGATGCAGGCGTTTGCCGCTGAAATAGCAAGGGCGGTGAAAAAGGCGTATTCCGACAATGATGGCAATTCCAGACCGGAGACGACGATCACGCACACCGAGCTGCGACCCGCTACAGGCCGCTTCCGCAAGGCTGACGTCGTGCTCGCATTCGGGGCTTCCACCGGGGGCACCGAGGCGCTGGAAAAGGTCATTCGCGAGCTTCCCGCAGACTCGCCCGCGACGCTGGTGGTACAGCACATGCCCGCAGGCTTCACGAAGATGTATTCCGAAAGGCTCAACCGCAGCTGCAAGATGGAAGTCAAGGAAGCCGAGGACGGCGACAGGCTCCGCAGGGGGCTTGTGATAATCGGCGCGGGGGAGCATCATCTGAGACTCTGCCGCGACACGCTGGGGTACTATGTTTCCTCGCGGCCGGGGGAAAAGGTATCGGGGCACTGCCCGTCGGTGGACGTGCTATTCACCAGCGTCGCTGAAACTGCCGGGGGCAATTCCATAGGGGTCATTCTCACCGGAATGGGTCACGACGGCGCGGACGGACTGCTCAAAATGCGGCAGGCAGGCGCATTCACAATAGGGCAGGACAAGGAGACCTGCGTTGTCTACGGCATGCCCATGGAAGCCTACAAGATAGGCGCGGTGCAGGTCCAGGCGCCGCTTTATAAAATTGCAGGCGTCATTCAGGATCAGCTTATCTGAGTAAGCGCCGATAATGCTTGACAAACAAGATTTTACGTGTTATAATATAAATGTAGAAAGCTGAAGGTTCTACACATATTGCACAAACAAAATTGACCCCCGAGCGGCAACTCGGGGGCATTTTATGTTCACATATCTGCGAATGATGTCAATTGCAGAAATAAAAAATCATATCCCGTCTGAAAATCACAAATAACTTGACTTTTAAGCGGAATAGTAGTACAATAAAAGGTACACGGCAAACGCTGTGAAATAACATTGAACGGCAGGGCTTTTGTTTAGCTCTGCAAGGAAAGGAAGTTCAGTATGATAAAAGTAACACTGGCAAACGGCGAAACAAAGGAATTCGACTCTCAGCTGTCCGCATTCGACGCGGCACGCGAACTCGGCGAAGCAAAGACCGCATGCGCCGCAGAGATCGACGGCAAGGTATGCGACCTGCGCACTACACTCACCGACGGCTGCACCGTGAAGTTCCTCACATTCGAGGACGAGCAGGGTCAGAGAGCCTTCAACCACACCGCCTCCCACGTTCTGGCACAGGCTGTGAAGCGCCTTTTCCCGGCAACAAAGCTTGCCATAGGTCCGGCTATCGAGAACGGCTTCTACTATGATTTCGACACTGAGGAGCCTTTCACCACCGATACCCTGACTAAGATCGAAGCAGAAATGAAGAAGATCGTCAAGGAGTCTATCCGTCTTGAACACTTCACTATGGCTCCCGACGAAGCTATAAAGTACCTCGAGGAACAGGGCGAACCTTACAAGGTCGAGCTCTGCAGGGAACACGCAGACAAGGGCGAGCCTATCTCCTTCTACAAGCAGGGTGATTTCACCGACCTGTGCGCAGGCCCCCACCTGATGTCCACCTCGCCGGTAAAGGCGTTCAAGCTTACTTCCGTCACCGGCGCTTACTGGCGCGGCAGCGAGAAGAACAAGATGCTCACCAGAATCTACGGCACCGCGTTCCCGTCCAAGGACGCCCTCAACGCCCACCTCGAAGCCCTCGAGGACGCAAAGCGCAGGGATCACAACAAGATAGGCAGAGAGCTTGAATACTTCACCACCGTTGACTACATCGGTCAGGGTCTGCCGATACTCCTGCCCAAGGGCGCCAAGGTCGTACAGATCATGCAGCGCTGGGTAGAGGATGTTGAAGCCAAGCACGGCTGCCAGCTCACCAAGACGCCGTATATGGCAAAGCGCGAGCTGTATAAGATCTCCGGCCACTGGGATCACTACCTCGACGGAATGTTCGTGCTCGGCGACCCGAACGATGAAACCAAGGAATGCTTCGCGCTGCGCCCGATGACATGCCCGTTCCAGTATCAGGTATTCCTGAACAGACAGCGCAGCTACCGCGACCTGCCCATGCGCCTGACTGAGACCTCCACACTGTTCCGCAACGAGGACAGCGGTGAGATGCACGGCCTTATCAGAGTACGTCAGTTCACTATCTCCGAGGGACACTATATCCTCCGTCCCGAGCAGCTTGAGGACGAATTCAGGAACTGCCTTGAGCTCGCCAAGTACTGCCTCGACACCGTAGGACTTCTCGAGGACTGCACATTCCGCTTCTCGCAGTGGGATCCCGCAAACCCCAAGAACAAGTACGAGGGCACCGCAGAGCAGTGGGAGATCGCACAGGCTACCATGAAGACTATCCTGGACGACCTCGGCGTTAAGTACACCATCGGTATCGACGAAGCTGCCTTCTACGGACCGAAGCTGGATATCCAGTACAAGAACGTATTCGGCAAGGAAGACACCCTGGTAACTATCCAGATCGATATGCTGCTCGCACAGCGCTTCGGCATGGAATACGTCGATGTTGACGGCACAAAGAAGAACCCGTATATCATTCACCGCACCAGCCTCGGCTGCTATGAGAGAACCCTCGCATACCTGCTGGAGAAGTACGCCGGCGCACTGCCGCTGTGGCTGTCCCCCGAGCAGGTGCGTATCCTGCCGATAACCGACCGCGCAAAGGACTACGCAGAGAACATCGCAAAGCGCTTCGACGATATGAACATGCGCGTGACTGTGGATAACCGCAACGAAAAGATCGGCTACAAGATACGTCAGGCTCAGCTTGAAAAGATACCGTACTTCTTCATTCTCGGCGATAAGGAAGTAGAGGACAACACCGTATCCCTGCGCTCCCGCAAGGACGGCGACCTCGGCGCTTCTCCGCTCGAGGACGTTATCGCAAAGATAGTCAAGGAAAACGTAGAAAAGGCAAGATAAAGGGCGCCTGTGAAAACCATATCCGGGCAGATCACTCGTATCACAGAGATCTGCCGCGGAGGTTTTTACAGTCAGCCCGAATTACAGAAAGGTAACGAAAACATGTCTAATCAGCAGCTTACCCCTGAGCAGATGAAGGTGTTCAACAAGGCTCTTGAAGAACGCATCACCGAGGCTAACAAGGACAAGACCAAGTGGAAGACAGTTCTCCCCGACCTTATGGCGGCAGATGTATTCGCTGTGGCGGCAGTGGGCGACAAGACCGACGCAAACGGCAACCGACTGCTCAACGTCATGATGATGCAGAACAAGGACGGTCAGCAGATGATACCGTTCTTTACATCTCCGGCGCGCATGTCCGTTCTGGCGAACGAGCAGCACAAGACCTTCAACTGCATGAAGATCAACACCACCAGGCTGTTCAACGCAATAAAGGGCAGGACTGCCGTGCTCAACCCCGGTTCCACCTGCGGCAGGCTGTTCACCCCGTTCGAGATGAACCTGCTCGTAATGGAGAACAAGGACCAGCTGGAAAGCAAGCCGGCTCCCGCTCCCACCCCCGCTCCCACCGACACACTGGTAGAGGAGTAATTCGGAATTCGGAATGCGGAATGCGGAATTTCGGTGTCCGCTTCGCGGACGAATTAAAAAACTTTGATATGAAACAACACAGGGCGAAAGATGATCTCTCGCCCTGTGTATTTTATTATAAATCTTTTGAAATAACGTCCGCGAAGCGGACAACAATAATTCCGAATTACGAATTACGAATTGATTTTTACTTGTCCTCCAGTCCCTTGAGCGCCCTTGCCTCGTCGCGGCTTATGCGCACCTGACCGTCCTTGAGCAGCTTCACGTCTGCCTTGTTGACGGTGATGGGGGCGTCGGGGTTCTTGTCAAGCTGTACCTTGAGAATTCCCGTGAGGAGGTTGGTCTCGCAGACCCTGCCCTTGCCGTCGGCAGTTTCGACATACGCGCCGACCTTCGGGGTGGTGCGCAGGAATTCCTCGTAGCAGTTCTGCTCGTACTTCAGGCAGCACATAAGTCTGCCGCAGGTGCCGGAGATTTTAGTCGGGTTAAGGCTGAGGGACTGCTCCTTTGCCATCTTGATAGAAACCGGCTGGAACTCCCCCAGGAAGCTGGAGCAGCAGAACGGACGTCCGCATATGCCAAGTCCACCCAACATCTTCGCCTCGTCGCGCACGCCTATCTGACGAAGCTCAATGCGCGTGCGGTAAACGGAAGCCAGGTCCTTTACCAGCTCGCGGAAATCCACCCTGCCATCGGAGGTGAAATAGAACAGTATCTTGCTGCCGTCAAAGGTGCAGTCAACGTCGATGGGCTTCATGTCGAGCTTGTGCTGCGCTATCTTATCGCCAAAGACCTGCATTATCTCCTTTTCCTGGCGGCGGCGCTCCTCAAGCTGCTTTATGTCTGCCTGGGTCGCCTTGCGTATAATGTCCTTCAGCGGGGAAACTATCGTGCTCTCCGGAACTTTTCTGTTGGTGAGCACTATCTCTCCGCACTCAACGCCCCGCGCGGTCTCGACTATCGCCTGGTCGCCCTGCTCAAACTGCACGCCGCCCGGCGCGAAATAATACACCTTGCCCACGTCCTTGAAGCGCACGCCGATTATCTCGGTGAGCGCGCCGGGTTCTGCGGGCTTTTTCTCTCTGCGGGGGACGTCACGGCGCTCCTGCCGGGGTGCGCGGTTCCCGTCGTTCTTCGGGGAATTTTCGCGGCGCTCCGGGCGCTTTTCCTCACGCTTGTCGTCGGGGTGGTTTGCGCGGTGTTCAGTCAGGTCGTCGGGAATGTTCACCGGCTGCGCTGGCTGTGTCTGCTTCACCGGAGCAGGCTTTGCGGGCTGTGCCGCGCTCTTTCCGTCGTGATTGGCGCGGTGCTCGGTCAGGTCGTCGGGAATATTCACCGGCTGCACCTGCTGCGCCAGCTTCGGCTGTGTATTTTCCTGCGCCGTCTTGTTCTTCGGCGCTATCTTTTCAGTGAAATAATTGTTATCCATTGTACTCCTATCTTTATAACAGCCTTGACGTGAGGTAAGCCGAACACAGCGCAAGATTTAGGTTTGCCGCTGCCGACTTCTGGTTTATCTCAAAAACTGCGGATATCATATCCGCAAGCCTGTTTTCGTCGAATATTGCCGCTATCTTCCTTGCTTCTTCCTTTCCGCAGGAATAAAGCCCGCCCCCGGCTCTTGCCGCGAGAGCGTCCCGCAATATGCCGGCGAAATACTCCAGCATGCCCGCGTATTCCTTTCTGCCGGATTGCTCCCCCAGAGCCGCGCACAGCATGTACGCATTGCGGGAAGCCACTGCCGCAGCCGCGTGCCGGGCGCTTTCCATCAGCTTCATCTCGACGGAAGCCGCGTCCTCTTCCGGCTCGTCGTCTGATTTCCTGCCGCTGCGCTTTTTTTCGGGCCTGGGGGCAAGTCCCAGGGCATCGACGCATTTGCCGATGTTCCCCGACATCATCTGGGAGTATTCCTCAGCCTGCGCCGGATCCGCGTGGAATTCTTCTTCAAGGCATCTGCGGCATTCCGCTGCGGTGCAGTCGGGAATGCGGTATTCCGTCACCCTGGAACGTATTGTCGTCAGCAGGCTGCTGGAATTCTCGCAGATGAAAATGTACTTTACCCAGTTTTCAGGCTCTTCGATATTTTTCAGCAGGGTGTTCTGCACCTGCGCCGACATTTCCTCAGCATTGCTGAAAACGTATATCTTCACGTCGCCGTCGTTGGGCTTTATCGCGGTGCCGTCCATGAATTCGCGGATATCTGTCAGGCCGTTTTTGGAAGTCAGCCCGTACTTGCCGCCTATCTCGCCCAGCACGTCGATAACGTCCGGGTGGGCGCCCGCGTTTATCCTTGAGCATGTGGGGCACTTCTCGCAGGGACGCGCGCCGCACATGAACAGCTTCGCGATGTATTTCGCGACGGTGTGCCGTCCGCTGCCGCGCTCTCCGGTGAGGAGTATCGCGTGGGGCATGCGGTTTTCTTCCGCGGTGTCGCTCAGCAGTTCGGCCAGCGCTTCTTTACCGTAAAGCTTCATTATACCTTTTCAAATCTCTCGATATTGGTGACGAAAATCGTCGCGCCGCCAACCGAGACCTCGACAGGGAAGCTGGTGTAATTGCTCAGCCCGTAGCTCGCGGAATTGGGCACGAACTGCTGACGCTTGTGGCTGTGCTTGCTGATTATATCAATGATCGTATCCACCTGATCGTCCTGCGAGCATATCATGAACGTGGTATTGCCAGCCATGAGGAACCCTCCGGTGGAAGCAAGCTTGGTCGCCTGAAATCCCCCCTGGGTGAGCGAGGACGAAACAGCGTGGCTGTCGTCGTTATTAACTATTGCGAATATCAGCTTCATATATAACTACCTCCTTGCGGAAAATACATATTATTATTATTTATTATACAGCATTTCCGCAAAAAATGCAATGATTTTTTGTCGTTGCTTCAAAATAAACGCGCCCGCGATACACATAATAACAAAAAACAAGGAGGAACACATGAAACATCACACTGACATGGCATGCGAAAGCGCGCGGCTGGTTTCCGGCGTGGGCGGCGCGAGGTGCGTCAGCCGTACCATCGGTGGAGTGCAGATAACCGATATACGCATTCCCGCGGGGACTGAAGCGGAATTCCCACCGGGGCGCTACATCACGCTTGAGGGCGACCCCTGCGGGAATGCCCTCCCCGCGCTGCTGCGGCGCGCCATAACGCAGCTTCTGCCCCCGGACGGGGGAATACTCGCGGCAGGGCTTGGCAACCCCGACATCACCCGCGACAGCCTGGGGGCGCTTTCCGTGCGGAGGCTCGTTCCGCAGAACGGCATGCGGTATTCCCTCGCGGCGATAGAGACCGACGTTGCCGCCCGCACCGGCATCGAAACCGTACGCCTTGTCCGCGCAGCCGCACGGGAAATTTCCTGCGCTGCCGTAATCGCGGTGGATTCCCTCAGCTGCACCTCACCGCAGCGGCTGTGCGGCAGCGTGCAGCTTTCCACCGCAGGGATCACCCCCGGGTCCGGCAGCGCGGCTCCCCGCAGGGAGCTTTCCAGCAGGACTGTGGGCGTGCCGGTCATCGCAGTCGGCGTACCCACCGCGCTGGAGGTTTCCGCGCTCACCGGGGAGAAGTCCCACCGGGGGCTTCTCGCGGCGCCGTCGGACGAGGACGTGCAGGTCAGGCTTTGGGCTGGCTGTATTGCCGACGCGGTGAATTCGGTGATAAGATAGCATATTTCAGAAAAATCCCCCCGCATGAACAATTGTTCCATAAATGACTTGATTTTTTGCCTGAAATTAGTTATAATAGGAGTATGATAATCATGCGGGAGGTGTGCTCATGAAAAAAATCGGTATATGCGTTATCTGCGCGGGCGCTGTGCTTCTCACCGGCTGTGCGCTGGAGGAGCCGTCGTCGGAATATTCAAGCGCTGCGACAACTGCCGCGACTTCCGCTTCCACGACCTCCGCAGCCACCACTGCCACCACCCCCGAGCCGGAGCCGCTGAAGCCGGACGAGGTCATACCCGCAGCGGTGCAGACCCCGCGAATAGAGGGCAGCAGGCTTTCATATTCTATAAAGAATGTGTATTCCGCAGGCAGCTATTACACCGTGGAGATATCCTGCATAAAACTCCCCGCGACCACCGAGGCAGCCGAGCTTGAGACCACCGTCATAAACGGCGACGTCTACGGCGACTTCCGGCTGGACCTCATGCAGCAGGGGAAGACGATAGACACGCTGAAGATAAACGTCCCCCGGGACGACGGGTTCCTGATATTCGAAAACGTGCTCAGGGACCTTACATATGGCTGCGAGATCATCTCAAACATGCGTGATTTCGGCGCCGGCGACTACCCCGACCTGATACAGCTGGATTTCACGATACTCAACGAGGTGGAAGTACCGCAGTACGCGAGGTTCTTTGCGGTTTCCGGCGATAAGCTGGTGGAAGTGCCCGTGTATGAAAACGGCGCCGAGACCGCGCCCTACGGCACCCATCTGGAGCCGCAGTCCGCAGGGTTCATGATACAGCACATAGTCGCCAAGGAATACGGGGAATACACCGTCAAGCAGTACGAATACACCTACGACCCGGAAACGCTCACAATAACCAGAAAACGTGTACGATACACCGGCTATAACTGACATGGAGGGCTTATGACAGACAGGGAAGAGTTCATACAGATATTCACCGAAAAAATCACCCGCGACGGCGCAGACAAGCTGCTGGATTTTCTTGACAACAAGAGCGATTTTTTCACCGCGCCCGCAAGCACGCGCTACCACAACGCCTTTGAAGGGGGACTGCTGCGGCACTCGCTGAACGTTTATCACTGCCTGTGCGCCTACCTTGAGCGCGACCGTGTGAAGAACGAATACGACCTGAACGTCAGCCCTGAAACAGCCGCGATAACCGCGCTGCTGCACGACGTCTGCAAGGTGAACTTCTACCGCGTCGGCTGGCGCAACGTCAAGAACGAGCAGACCGGTCAGTGGGAAAAGCAGCCGCGTTACGAGATACACGACACGCTTCCCTACGGGCATGGGGAGAAATCAGTCTACATGATAAGCGGGTTCATGCGCCTCACCCGCGAGGAAGCCATGGCGATACGCTGGCACATGGGATTTTCCGGTCCCGAGGACAAGAACCAGGTGGGGCAGGCGCTGGCGATGTACCCGCTTGCATTCGCGCTGAGCGTCGCGGATATGGAGGCTTCTTACTTCCTTGAGAACAGCGACGACTAAGTTAAGGAAACGCTGATTAAATCAAATTCGCCTCGCTCAAACGAGCATACTCACGCGGCTGAATTTGATACGCTGCGCTTTAATCAGCGTATCCTTAACACCGGATAAAACGCCTGCGGACGACCGGCTTCAGTTCTGTCCGCAGGCGCTTTTTATTGGGAATATTGTATTAGTTTTGACTAACCGGGCAAGTTTCATGCGGTTAACGTTAATTGCCCCTAACCCCGCACTGCGACTGGCTTTGCAGAAGAAAATCATGTGAAAATTTTCATAAAGCACTTGACTTTTTCTGAAAATATGTTACAATAGAATAAAGACAGACGGCGTCAGCCGTAAAGTCAAAACGTAGGGTATCGACCCGATATTATATTTTGGAGGTAAACTGATATGGCATACGTAATTTCTGACGATTGCATCGCTTGCGGCGCTTGCGCTGAGGGCTGCCCTGTAAACGCAATTTCCGAGGGTGACGGCAAGTACGTTATCGACGCTGACACCTGCATCAGCTGCGGCGCATGCGCAGGCACATGTCCTGTAGGCGCTCCTTCTGAGGCGTAATTTACATCAGAGATCCCCGGGACGTAAGTTCCGGGGATTTTTTTTTGCGAATCTTGATATAAACCAGTCCGGGAGTTGTTCTTCCGGACTGGTTTTTTAGAGGTTACCATAAAGCAAAAACAGAATGCCACGCGGATTTCAACATTCAACTCAGATTTGTTGATAATATTTTTCCCAACAGCCTGTCAACTTATTTTCAACCTGAACATCAACATATTCACTTTTTTCAACAGGGCGCGGTTTTAAGCCCACTTTTAACCGTTTCAACACAGTTTTCAACTGCCGGAGGTGCGAAAATTGGTTTTAACGTTGAAAACTGCCTTTAAAAACCCGTTGAATGCCAAATGTGAATTGGTTTTCAACATTAATCTGCCATTATTATACAGTCCGACGAAATCATCAGCTTTGCCGGACTAAACAGCGAGTATAATTTCGAGTAATCCACAGACTTTAAACTTAAAAGACGCGCCCTTTCATTTTGCCGGTTGAAATCGGAAATATAAAAACGGCTGTTTGATGCGACTTTTTAACCAATTCAACATACTTTTCAACTTTTGTGCGGAATTTTTCCCCGTTATACCCTGAGTTTTTTGCCAATCAACTTTGTTCTGTTAAAAATGAGATAAAAGAATGTATAAATTTATCCACGAGGTCAATCATAGTGTTGAAATCTCAACCGAAAGGAAAGCAGATAAAATGATAAAAGGCGTAACTAAAAGCATTATCGAGATAACCCCGCGCAACAGCTGCTTCGAAAAGGTGATCGTGATACTCAGCAGCAGATGCGATCCGCCTGACGCCGCCGAAATAGAACGCCAGGCAGCACTCATTGCCGGCACGGCACCTGATCACCTCCTGCGGCAGAAGCGGCTTTCAAGACTGCGCACTGCGGTCGCTGCAGCCTCCGGCGCTTTTTCAACAGCTGTTTTATTCGCATTGCTATATATGTTTGTTTAAAATTCACAGATTATCGTTGATAAATTAAGTGCTTTTTTGCTTGAAAAATTTCAACTTTTATGTTATTATTAAATATGGACTTTTATGTTGCAAATCACTTAGTAAATCTAATTGATTTCTGGACTTCTATTTCTGCCGAACGTATGCGCAATGTGCACTATATTATATATACCCCTGTCAGAAATAAATTGTAAGAACGCTTAAAAACAGAAACATGGAATGGTGACTAAATATGAAATCGATCTCCTCTCTCTCCGACATCTATAATCTCGTTGTTGAAAATTATATGCAGGAGTATAATACCTCCACCTCCGCAAGAGAGATATGGCTGGATACACTGAAGCCCGTCGAGATGAACGGAAACATCGTGGTGCTCGCGACCGATATTGATTTCAAGCTGAATACGCTCAACGATTTCTACCGCGCGCGCCTTGAGGAGCAGTTCGAAAACGTCATCGGCTATCCGATAAACATTCAGTTCATCGTGCAGAGCGACGCGCCTGCCGGGGAAATTCCCGCAAGCCCCGCAAAAACTGAGGAAGTCACCAGCCAGATAGACAACCTGGTAAACGACAACAAGGTTACATATACCTTCGACAACTTCATCGTCGGCCCGTCGAATAACCTCGCATTCGCAGCGGCCAAGGCAGTTTCGCAGAAGCAGCACGAAAAATACAACCCGCTGTTCATCTACGGTGATTCCGGTCTGGGCAAAACGCACCTCCTCTCCGCTATACAAAACGAGATGGAAAAGAAATACCCCGGCATCAACATCATCTATATCTCTGCGGAGACCTTTACAAACGAGTTCCTGCATTCGATCACCGCAAACAACACCGAGCTTTTTGACGAAAAATACCGCAACGCAGACGCGCTGCTCATCGACGATATACAGTTCATCGCCGGCAAGGAACAGACCGAGGAAAAGTTCTTCCACATCTTCAACGAACTTTATAAGCTCAACAAGGCAATAGTGCTCACGTCAGATAGACCCGCAAAGGAAATAAAATCCATCTCCGACCGACTGAAAACAAGGTTCTCCTCCGGTCTTGCAGCGGACGTGCGCGCGCCTGAATACGAGACAAGGCTCGCGATAATCCAGCGCAAGGCTGAGATACTCAACTTCAAGATACCCGACGACGTTGTTGATTTCATCGCGACAAAGCTGAAATCCAATATCCGTCAGATCGAGGGCGTGGTCACCAAGATGAACGCCTTATATATGGTTTCCCAGATAAAGCCCTCCATCGTCGGCGCACAGAACGTCATCAAGGATATCGTTTCCGATCACCAGCCGGTGCCGGTGACTGTTGACAAGATCATCAGCGAGGCTGCGAAGATCTACAATGTCGATCCAGATGAGATACGTTCGCAGAAGCGCAACGCGCCTGTTTCCTCCGCGAGAAAGGTCGCAATTTACGCTATCCAGGAGATCACCGGGCTGCCCTATGAAACCATAGGCAAGGAGTTCAGCGGAAGGGATCATTCCACCGTCGTTTATGCAATCAAGAACGTAAAGGAAACGATGGTAAAGGACAGCAGCTTCCGTTCCGTCGTTGAGGACCTCATCAAGAACATCAAGGCAAATCAGTGATCTTTATCGGGCAGTTTCGGGAGTTTTTGCAGTGTTTTTCAACATGTTTTCAGAACTATTCAACGGATTGTTGAACAAAAAATACTCCACCTGAATTGTACAGATTTTCAACAGCGCCCGCGAAAAAACTCACAGCTGTTGAAACAAGTCTGCAAAACGCTTCGCGGAGTTTTAAACTTTTGAACAGCCCTTATTATTATTATTAAAAAAGAAGAAATAATTTTGTTCTGACCCCCTTCGGGGGATTGAGAGAAAGGAAGATAATATGAAGTTCAGCTGTGCCAAGGAAGTTATCCTTTCCGCCGTTCAGACTACCTCAAAGGCAGCCGCAGGCAAATCCAGCATCCCTGCCCTCGAAGGCGTACTTATGGAACTCGAGGGCAACACCCTCACAGTCACCGGTTACGACCTTGAGATAGGCATCAAGACTTCCATAGAGGTAAACGGCATTGAAAGCGGAAATATCGTCATCAACGCGAGAATGGCAGGCGACATCATCAGAAAGATGCCTTCCGGCGATATCATCTTTGAGTGCGGTGGAAATAACATCGCCGAGATATCCGGCAGGGATACCAACTTCTCTATCATGTGCATGAGCGCCGACGATTACCCCAACGTTCCCCAGGTGAACCCCGAAACAAGCTTCACCATGCCGCAGAAACTGCTGAAAAGCATGATAGTTCAGACCAAGTTTGCGGTTGCCGTGGTTGACAGCAAACCCGCGCTCATGGGCTGTAAATTTGAGCTGGAGGACAATGTACTCAGCGTTGCCGCTGTTGACGGCGTGCGCATCGCGCTCAGACAGGAACCGCTGACGTACAATAACATGAGCTTCATCGTCCCCGCAAAGACGCTGGAGGAGCTCACGCACATTCTCTCCGACGACAACGACAAGAACGTTATCGTCAGCGTTGACAGGAACCAGATAAGCTTCACCGTTGACGGCTACATCATGATATCCCGCCTGCTGGACGGCGATTTTATCCCGTACAAGACTTACCTGAAGAACACTTCCGATGTGTATGCTGAGGTGAACTGCCGCGAAATGACAGACATGCTCGAGCGTACCATGCTTATAATAAACGAAAAGAACAAGAACCCTATCCGCTGCGAGATAAAGGACAACTACATTTCCATGAGCTGCACCACGTCTATCGGCAAGGTGAACGATAAGATCGCCGTTAAGTACAACGGTGAGCCTATCGTTGTCGGCTTCAATGCAAAATACATGCTCGACGCATTCAAGGCGTGCGACTCCGACACCGTCAAGATGTGCGTGACTTCCTCGGTTGCCCCGATACTCATTCTGCCGATGGAGGGCACCTCGTTCACTTATCTCGTTCTGCCTATGCGCCTGAAATGAATCGAACGGTGGGAAAGAGCCGCTGCCGCAGCCCGCGGTGACGGGATTCCCTCCATAAATCTAATAGGCTTGTGTGATAAAACTGCTTCCGTCTGAGCGCGGCAGCGGTTTTTTCATGTCGATGTCCCCCTTGACTGTCAGCAATACGGCAGGAAAGGCGTGCTTATGCACGTAACGGGCTTATATAGTACTGCAAAGAAACAGAAAGGAAACTAGACAATGGAAGAAATCAAAATCGTGACCCCCTTTATCAAGCTCGATCAGCTTATAAAGTTCGCAGGGCTGGCTGAGACCGGCGCAAAGGCTAAGATACTTGTGGAGCTGGGAGAATTCAACGTAAACGGTGAACTCTGCACCAAGCGCGGCAAGAAGATAAAGCCCGGTGATACAATAGAATTCAAGGGAAAGAAATACAAGATAGTTCTGGACGAAAATGCGGTGATCTCTGATCCTGCTGCTGAATAATGATAATCACCAGGCTGTATATCCGCAATTTCCGCAATATCCGCGAGGCTGAGCTGGATTTTGACAGCAGCCTCAACGTTTTCATCGGCAAGAACGCACAGGGAAAAACCAACCTCATGGAGGCTATTTCAGTCTGTCTGGGGGGAAGTTTCCGGCATGTGCGTTTTTCGCAGTATATTCCGGTGGGCGACAGCGGCGCAGAGGTGTTTATTCGGCTCTGCTTCCGCGATGATAATAATACAGGACGTGAAAATGCTGTTGAATATACCATCTGTAATAACAAACCGCAGTTGAAATATAACGGGCTGAATGTCAGCGACGCCGCGAAGCTTTACGGCGTGCTGAAATACGTCGTTTTCGTGCCGGAACATCTCAACCTGATAAAAGGCGCCCCGGAACTCCGGCGCGCTTATCTCGACGATGTAGCGGTAATGCAGACCCACACCCATCTGAAAAAGCTGTCCAGTTATAACAGAGGGTTGAAACAGCGCAATAATATACTCGCTTTTGCCCGTAAGGACATCAGCGAACAGGAACTTTCCGCACAGCTTGCGCCCTGGAACGAGGTGCTTGCGGGGGAAGGGATAAACGTCACTTACGGCAGGCTGAAGTACTTCGCGTTTCTGCAGGAATATGCAGCGGAGATATATTCGCGGCTGACCGAGGGGGCTGAGTCCCTTAAAATGGAATATTACAGCTCAATTTTCAAAACCAACAGTATAAATTTTGATGATGTAAACGCCCTGTTTAGAAATTACGTCGCCGAACTTGACAATAATATACAAAGCGAAATGAAGCTGCGCTACACCATTGCGGGAGTTCACCGCGACGATGTGAACTTTTTCATCAACGGAATGCCCGCGCGGGATTTCGCTTCGCAGGGGCAGCTTCGCAGCGCTGCACTTTCCCTGAAGCTGTCGGAGGCCGAGATGATACGCCGCCGCAACAAGACCTGTCCGGTGGTTATCCTTGACGATATCCTAAGCGAACTTGACCAGGTGCGCAGGGGATTCGTAATAAACAATATCGATAAAAGTCAGGTGTTTATTACCTGCTGTAATATGGACGACCTTTCCGCGCTGAACGGCGGAAAGACCTGGCGCACGGAAAACGGCGTTTTCACGGAGGTGCGGTGATGTATCTGTTCCTTGGGGGGAATTCCACGGTGAAAAAGGATGATGTTATTGGCATTTTCGACATTGAAGAATGCTCCGCGAGCCGTATCACCGCTGACTTCCTGAATGCGTGCCAGAAGCGCGGCGATGTCGTCAGCGTTTCCGACGATATGCCGAAAGCCTTCGTCGTCTGCACGGAACACACCTATATCACCAACGTTTCCAACATCACGCTGAACAAGCGATGCGGTGAGAAATTCACGTAAAGCTGTTGACTTACTGTGTTTTTACACGAAAAATATACGTTGAGTATATAAAATTGGCATGAAAAAAAGGACTGCTTCATCGCAGCCCTTTTTTTTATGTACTCAGGTGTGAAATATAGGGATACGCTGATTAAAGTGCAGCGTATCAAATTCAGCCGCGTGAGTATGCGCGTTTGAGCGAGGCGAATTTGATTTAATCAGCGTTTCCCTAGTTTACTCCGGGAGGTCGATGTTTTCTTCATCTACCTGGTGGCTGCGACAGCAGAAGCTGTCTGCAGTCAGCTTGATGAGCACCATTCCGTTGAGCGACTGCTCGCTGAATTTGTGCTCCTGTCTGACCTCGTCGTACTTGCTGATGATCGAGGTTAGCCCGGTGAGCTTTTCTATGCCGTTGATTATTTCCACAAAGCCGGTGCCGGTGATGCACTCATACATCGCGGTGACGCTGCAGCGGCTCTCGTCCTTGACTACGCCGGCAAGGCAGTCTATCTCAAAGCCGGCAAGGTTGTTCTTCTTTATCAGGTCTATCTTGTGCCCGGTGGGGGCGCTGTGGAAGTACAGCTCCAGCTGACCGCCGTCAAGCTTGTAACCGAAGCACATCGGGATTATGTACGGATATTCTCCGTTCATCAGCGCAAGGCGGCATACCTTGGCTTCCTTTAAAATGCGCTCGATCTCTGTGATGTCCGTTATTTCCTTGTTTACGCCTGCCATGTTTATTCCCCCTTTATCTTCTCTTTACAACAAATTTACCCATATAAAACGATCACCCACACGCTTTCGCCTGTGGGTGTTGTTTTGCTCTTGTTCAAGAATTAAGCAGAAGCGTTTGCCTTCTTAGCCAGCTGGGACTTCAGACGAGCAGCCTTATTCTTGTGGATAAGACCCTTGCCAGCAGCCTTGTCTACGCTTACAACTGCGGTCTTGATAACAGCAGCGTCAGCACCCTCAGCGCGTGCCTTCTTGATAACTGTCTTGAGTGCAGTCTTGGAAGCCTTGTTAGCCTCTGTTCTCTCCTTAGCGATGAGAACTCTCTTCTTTGCAGACTTGATGTTCGGCATTTAATTTCACCTCCGTAGCTATTCGATCGGAACAGCGCGTACGCGGCTCTCGATTTATTATCTTATTGGGTATCCAGAGGTTTTTCTATAATTACTCATTCTGAACACCATAATAATATATTTTATTATAGCATATTATTTTCCGAATTTCAAGGGGGTAACCGCAATTTTTTTCGGATTTTTTTTAACAGACAGTAATTTAAACGCCGTTTTTTAAGAAATCACACTGCCGTAACGGCTTCGCTGCCGCCAAGTTCCCATATCACTGGGGGATCCGGTTCCTCTTTGACGAGCGAGAACCACCATCTTTCCGCGGTTAGGACGTCGGTTTTGTAGACGTATGTGTAATAATTCCTGCGGTGGCAGCCATCCGTGTAGCTGTCTGCCAGCGGGTGGCTTTTTTCGTAGCTTTCCACCCGGGCAAGCAGATCGTTCCGGGTTTCCACGTCATATACCGCAGAAAGCGCCTTGTTGGAACGCTTTATCCTGCCCTTTTTGCCCGGGGTGAGAGTATAGCGGTAGTTCGTCTGAATTCTGCCGGCGCAGTAATACGCTTCTATTTTCGATTTTCCGGCGTTGCGGACGGTCATATATAAAGAATACTCACTCAGGCTGAAACGGCTGTCGTAGCGGCGCACAGAGTTAAATGCGGGGGTCAGGCTGCGCCCTTTGCATGTTATCTCCCCGGAATTGTAGATGTTTCCGCTGGGGTAGGAACTGAAAGTCCCCGAAGAAATATTCAGTGCGCCGTCTTTTTCAATGATAATCGTGCCGCAGTTTTCAAATGCGGCGCTGTAAAAGTCAAGCTTTCCGTCGGCTATAAGCAGGGTGCCGCCCTCTTCAATAAAAATGTCGGCGCTTTTCAGGGTCAATTCCGCGCCGTTGGTTATATGCAGCGTGGAGTTACTTTCGACCACCAGAGAATTGCTGATTGTCGTGTTTTCAGATATCGTGACATTGTCGGTTATAGATACATTTTGTGAATTCGGGCATTCTGCCGGATCTGTCCACGGAGTTCCGTGGAGTTCGGCAAGTTCGGCTGCGCTGACGTTCACATTGAAAATAACAGAAGCTGCGAAAAGTGCTGAAAACAGTTTTTTCATATCGGTTTCCTCCTTGATATATAGTGATTTTATAATTAAAACCATGCACGTAAATAAAAGGTTGCAAATAATGTGAAACAGAAAATTATCTCTGCAAAATCACGCAAAATGCTTGCAATTTGGGCGGTTTTGTGGTATACTATATATAATATATGCGTTATGCAGATATGCAGGGCTGGCAGGTTCTGCGGCTTTACTGAGATGGCTCAGTATGATATGGAGGGCAATGTTTTTTATGGCTGAAAATGAAAATGTTCAGAACCAGAACATGAGTTACGGCGCTGATGATATCCAGATACTAAAAGGTCTGGAGGCGGTAAGAAAGCGCCCCGGCATGTACGTCGGCTCGTCCGGTGAGGGCGGTCTGCACCACCTCGTTTATGAGATTGTCGATAATTCCATCGACGAGGCTCTTGCAGGCTACTGCACCGAGATAAACGTTTCGATACTCCCGGATAACATTATCCGCGTCGTTGATAACGGTCGTGGTATCCCCACCGCGATAAACCACGCAGAGGGCATCTCTGCTGCCACCGTTGTATTTACGGTGCTCCATGCCGGCGGTAAGTTCGGCGGCGGCGGATACAAGGTTGCAGGCGGTCTGCACGGCGTTGGCGCTTCCGTTGTAAACGCGCTTTCCGAGTGGCTCGAAGTTGAGATACACGACGGCAAGAACATTCATTTCCAGCGTTTTGAGCGCGGTGAATACAGCGAACCGATAAAGATCATCGGCACCACAGACCGCACCGGTACCACTGTTACATTCAAGCCGGACGGGCAGATATTCCACACCACGGAGTTCAACTACGCGACCCTGCAGGACAGGCTGCGTGAAAAGGCGTTCCTCAACGGTGGACTGAAGATAACGCTTTCCGACACCCGCGACCCTGAAAATCCCGTATATGAAGAGATGATGTACGAGGGCGGCATCAAGAGCTACATCGAGTGGCTCAACAAGAAGCGCGGCGCGGACGTTCTCCACCCGGACGTTATCTACCTCACGGGGGATATGAACGGCATTAACGTTGAGATCGCGTTTCAGTACACCACCGATTTCAATTCGGAGATATTCCGTTCCTTTGCGAACGATATCCACACAGGCGAGGGCGGAACCCACGAGCTTGGCTTCAAAAAGGCGCTCAGCAAGGTGGTCAACGACTACGCGAAGGCTTATAAGGAAGCCCAGGAAAAGAACAAGCCCAAAAAGAAATCCGCGAAGAAGGGCGAGGAAGAAAAGCCGTTCACCGGTTACAGCGGCGAGGCTATCAGAGAAGCCATCAACGCGATAATTTCCGTAAAACTGCCGGAATGCGAGTTTGAGGGTCAGACCAAGAGCAAGCTCGGAAACCCCGAGGTTCAGCCGGTGGTATATAAAATCGCTGTCGAGCAGCTGACATACTATTTCGAAGAGCACCCCGAGACCGCTATGATCATCATGAACAAGGCGATGAACTCTCAGGCTGCCCGCGACGCCGCAAAGAAGGCTATGGAAGCAAAGCGCAAATCCGTTATGGACAGCAACGGTCTGCCAGGAAAGCTTGCCGACTGCTCCGAGACCGACCCATCCATCACCGAGATCTACATCGTCGAGGGCGACTCTGCGGGCGGCTCTGCGAAGAGCGGGCGCGACAGGCGCTTCCAGGCTATACTGGCTCTGTGGGGAAAGATGCTCAACGTTGAAAAGGCGCGTGCGGACAAGGTTTACAACAACGACAAGCTTTCACCAGTGGTCAAGGCGCTTGGCACCGGTATCGCTGAGGACTTCGACATAACAAAGCTGAGATACGGGCGCGTTATCATCATGGCAGATGCCGATGTCGATGGTGCACATATCTCCACGCTGATGCTTACGTTCTTCTTCCGCTTCATGAGACCGCTTATCGAGCAGGGTCATGTTTATATCGCGCAGCCTCCGCTTTTCAAGGTGTCGAAGGGCAAGAACGTGCGCTATGCGTTCTCTGATGATGAACGCGACAAGTATATCCGCGAGCTTTCCGGCGACAGCGGCGCTAAGGTCGATGTACAGCGCTACAAAGGTCTTGGTGAGATGGACCCCGAGCAGCTCTGGGAAACTACCATGAACCCCGAGACCCGCACCATGGTCCGCATCACCGTTGAGGACGCCGCAAAGGCTGACGAGATAATGACGATACTCATGGGCGACAAGGTCGAGCCGAGAAGAGAATTTATCGAACAGAATGCAACTCTTGTCCAGAATCTCGATTTCTGATTACAGAGAGTATAAAATGTAAAATATATAACAAATATTGTGTGTTCAGAGGGAAGTGATCTGTATTTCTAACGGACTTTTACCGGACCTTAACGGTGGGGAAATGAACGGGCTGAATGAAGAAACGGTGAAGAACGACGAGCCGATAATAAAATTCAGCTACGACAATACCCTTGATGAGATAGACGGGGCAATGAAGGCTTTCCAGACCCGGTTCAAGAGCAAGAGAAACATATTCACCATTGTGGCGTATTCGCTGCTGACGGTGGCTGTCCTTGTTGCGATAATCATGAACCCGGAGTCTTTCTTTGCGTATGCGGCGCTGATGTTCTGCCTGATGGGACTTGCCTACAGCCTTACCGACAGAAAGCGCGCACGCAAAAAGACGCTGGAAGCACTCAGCGACATGAACCCCGAGGATTATCAGGCAGCGTTCTATGAGGACAGGATAGAGATAGAAACGATAGTCAAGCCCAAAGAGAACGAAGTACATGTGAAAATTGACGAGGAAGCGGACGATGAGATAATATCACCGCTCAAGACAACGTTCGTTCTGGGCGCAGACCTGCTTGAATTCGTTGAGAATGACGAGTCGCTGATGCTGATATGGAACAGACAGCAGATATACTGCTTCCCGAAGAGGTGCCTTTCTGTGGATCAGGAGAGCGCCGTCAGGGATTATCTTTCTGAAAGACTGTCCGGGAACTGATCACAGGGACCTGATTTGGAGGAAAAATGGATATTGATTTCAGCTTGGAAAAGCTACTGAATGTTGACCTTGAGAAAACGATGAAAACCTCTTTCATCACCTACTCGATGTCAGTTATCACCGCGAGAGCGCTGCCGGACGTCAGAGACGGACTCAAGCCGGTACATCGCCGTATAATCTACACCATGAACGACGCGGGCAATACCGCGGACAAGCCGTTCAGAAAATGCGCCTACACCGTCGGCGAGGTTCTCGGTAAGTATCACCCACACGGCGACGCTTCCGTTTATGACGCGCTTGTGCGCCTGGCGCAGGACTTCTCGCTGAGATACCCACTTATCGACGGTCACGGCAACTTCGGCTCCGTGGACGGCGACCCCGCAGCGGCTTACCGTTATACAGAGGCAAGGCTCGCGAAAATCTCCAACGAAATGGTGCAGGATATCAACAAGAAAGTCGTTGATTTCACCACCAACTACGATGACAAGCTGCAGGAGCCTGTCGTGCTCCCGTCGCGCTTCCCGAACCTGCTGGTAAACGGCAGTAACGGTATCGCGGTAGGTATGGCGACGAATATTCCCCCGCACAACCTCGGTGAAGTAATCGACGCGCTCATGCTGATGATTGACAACCCCGACGTCACCATTGAGGAGCTCATGACCCAGATACAGGGTCCAGATTTCCCGACGGGCGGCATAATCATGGGTTACAGCGGCATTCGCTCCGCTTATTACACCGGTCGCGGAAAGATAATTCTCCGCGGCCGCGCAAATATCGTTGAGGAAAACAACCACACCCGCATAATCATCGACGAGATTCCCTACATGGTAAACAAGGCGCGCCTGCTTATGAGCATCGGCGACCTTGTACGCGACAAGCGCATTGAGGGCATAAGCGTGGTGCGCGATGAGTCCGACCGCAACGGTATGCGCATCGTTATCGAGCTTAAGCGCGACGCAAACGCGAATGTCGTGCTCAACAAGCTGTATTCATTCACACAGCTGCAGGATACCGTCGGCGTTATCATGCTGGCTCTTGTAAACGGCCAGCCTAAGATACTCACGCTGAAAGAGTGCCTGGAGTATTACCTTGATTTCCAGGTGGACGTTATCACGCGCCGCACCAAATTCGACCTTGAAAAGGCTCTTGAAAGGGCGCATATCCTCGAGGGCTTCCTCATCGCTATCGATTTCATCGACGAGGTCATTGCGATACTCCGCGCCAGCAGCACCATTCAGGAGGGCAAGGAGCGCCTGATAGAGCGCTTTAAGGATATCGACGTTTCTTCTACCGGCTTCTTTGACAAGGGTACCTATTCCCTGACGGAAGCGCAGGCAGACGCCATCGTGCAGATGAGACTCGGCGCACTCACCGGCATGGAGAAATCCAAGGTTATCGACGAGCTGCAGGAAAAGCGCGCTATGATACAGGAAATGCGGGAAATCCTCGCAGACCACAACAAGCTTCTGCGCGTTATCGGCGATGAGCTTTCCGCTATCAAGAAGAAGTACAACGACGCAAGACGCACTAAAATCGAACCCGTCAGCGGTGAAGTCGATATTGAGGACCTTATCCCCGAAGAGGACTGCGTTGTCACCTACACCAACATCGGCTACATCAAGCGCCAGCCCGTTGAACTCTACAATATCCAGAAGCGCGGCGGCAAGGGCGTTTCCGGCATGAAGCAGAGGGACGAGGATTTCGTTGAGAACATGTTCATCTCGTCCAGCCACGAGAATATTCTGTTCATTACCAACCAGGGCAATATGTACCGCATGAAGTGCTACGAAATTCCCGAGGGAAGCAAGCAGGCGCGCGGCATGAATATCGTAAACCTCCTCCAGCTGAACGAGGGCGAGAGAGTGGCTGCGATGATGACTACCCACGATTTCGCGGACAACAAGTACTTCATCTGCGTGACAAAGAACGGCACTGTAAAGCGCACGAAGCTTTCTGAATACAAGAACGTCCGTAAGAAGGGACTGCGCGCGATAACCCTCGCAGAGGGCGACGAGATTGCGTCTGCATTCCTCACCGAGGGCGACTGCAGAATTCTCACAGCAACAAGAAACGGCTCTGCTATCTGCTTTGACGAGAACGACTGCCGTCCGCTCAGCAGACAGGCACGCGGCGTAAAGGCAATCAAGCTGCGCGATAATGATTACGTTGTCGGCGCGACCAAGGTATTTGACGATAACGCGACTATTCTCACCGTCACCGATATGGGTATGGGCAGAAGGTGCGCGGTTTCCAGCTACCGTCTGCAGAAGCGCGGCGGTTTCGGCATGAAGAACTACAAGGTCAGCGACGAAAAGGGCTATGTATGCGGAATTCGCACGCTGGGTCCGGACGACGACGTTATCCTCATCAGCACGGACGGCGTAATAATCCGCTTCCGAGCGAACGATATGAGAGTTATGGGCAGGTCTGCTACCGGCGTGCGTGTAATGCGCCTTTCCGACGAAAGCAGAGTTGCTTCGTTCACTAGAACTGCGCATGACGACAGCGAGAGCACCGAGGAGATAGAAAATGTTTCCGACGAGGAGATACAGGCTTCTCTCAGCGAGGACGCTGCAGAGGTCGTTGAGCCGGATGTAACCCCGGACGACGAGGATACCTCTGATAATGAGAGTGCAGAGAACTCCGACAACAAGACAGAAGAATAAATCAAGCTGAAAAAATTCGCCCGAATTATGTGATCCGGGCGAATTTTTGAATGTTCCACATGGAACATTATGTCGAACAATTACAACTGAAAGGAACAGAACATGTCATATACTCTTGAAGAATATGATGTTGCGGTAATCGGCGCGGGTCATGCCGGCTGTGAAGCTGCTCTTGCGGCTGCGCGCCTGGGGCTTAAAACCGCGATATTCACGCTCTCGCTGGACTGCATCGCGAATATGCCCTGCAATCCGTGCATCGGCGGCTCGGCTAAGGGGCAGATAGTCTGCGAGATAGATTCCCTTGGCGGCGAGATGGGAAAGGCAGCGGACGCTACATTTATACAGTCACGCATACTCAACCGGGGAAAAGGCCCCGCAGTGCACAGCCTGAGAGTTCAGAGCGACCGTGTGAAATACCACACCTACATGAAACAGACCCTGGAGAACACCCCGAACCTCTTCATCAAGCAGGCGGAAGTCACCGCTGTTGACGTGGCGGACGGAAAAGTCACCGCAGTGCGCACGAAACTTGGCGCAGTTCACCCGGTGAAAGCTGCGATAATCACCACGGGAACCTATCTCAACGGCAAGATACACATCGGTGAGCTGAGTTATAGTTCCGGTCCGGACAACCTGCTTCCGTCAAGCGGGCTGACTGACTGCCTGAAAGCGCTCGGAGTTTCCATGCGCAGATTCAAGACCGGCACACCCGCGCGGGTGCATAAGCGTTCCATTGATTTTTCGGTAATGGAGGTGCAGTCCGGGGACGAGCAGATAATGCCGTTTTCGTTCGACAACGAGCGTGAAATGAAGAACATCGCGGATTGCTACGTGACCTACACCAACGCTGAAACGCATAAAGTCATTCTTGATAATCTCGACCGTTCGCCGCTTTATTCCGGCAGAATCGAGGGCATAGGTCCGCGTTACTGCCCGAGTATTGAGGACAAGATAGTGCGCTTTAAGGATAAGGAACGTCACCAGCTTTTTGTTGAGCCGATGGGGCTTGACACCGATGAGTACTATCTTCAGGGAATGTCGTCGTCGCTGCCCGAGGACGTGCAGGTGAAATTCCTGCGCACGATAAAGGGACTGGAGCACGTTGAAATAATGCGCCCGGCTTACGCGATAGAGTACGACTGCTGCGACCCGCTGGAACTCCTGCCAACGCTGGAATTCAAGCGCATTTCCGGACTTTACGGCGCGGGTCAGTTCAACTGCACCAGCGGCTATGAGGAAGCTGCGGCGCAGGGAATCGTCGCCGGAATAAACGCAGCGCTGAAGATACAGGGCAGGGAACCGATGATACTCGACCGCGCTTCCAGCTACATCGGCACGCTGGTGGACGACCTCGTGACAAAGGGCTGCTCTGAGCCTTACCGCATGATGACGTCCCGCAGCGAGTACCGGCTGATACTCCGGCAGGATAACGCGGCAGACAGACTGCTGCCAGTGGGGCATAAAGTGGGGCTGATTTCCGATGAGAGATTTCAGAAGTTCCTGGACGAAAAGAAAATATGCGAGCAGGAACTTGAGCGCATAAAATCTGTGACGATTCACCCGTCCGATGCCGTGAACAGGCTCCTCACCGAAAAGGGTACATCTGAAATCACCGCTGGAGTGCGAATGATAGAGCTGCTGAAGCGTCCGCAGATAGAATACACCGACCTTGCGGAATTCGACCCGGGGCGTCCCGCGCTGAAATATTCGCTGGTGAACAAGCTTGAAATTGAGCTGAAATACTCCGGTTACATTAAAATTCAGCAGGAACAGATAGAAAAAATGCGCTGTCTGGAGGAAAAGAAACTCCCCGCAGATGTGGATTATAAGTCGATAAAGGGACTCCGGCTGGAAGCGCAGGAGAAACTGAACAAGTTCCGTCCGCTGAACGTCGGGCAGGCCGGACGAATTTCCGGCGTTAACCCCGCGGACGTTTCGGTGCTTCTCATCTGGCTTGCTTCGCTGGAAAAGGGGGAACAGAATGGATAATTCACAGAGAATTCAGTACACAATTGACCGCTTTGAGGCGGCTGATATTAAAATCACCGATGAAATGAGTGAAAAGCTCGTCCGGCTGTGCGATTTCATGGTGGAATACAACGAAAATGTAAATCTCACTTCCATAACGGAATTCACCGAGGTGGTGGACAAGCATTTTGTGGACAGCGTGCTTCCGTTTTTTATGGTTGATATTCCCGAGGGAAGTTCGTTCATCGACGTGGGCACGGGTGCTGGATTTCCCGCGCTGCCTCTGCTTATCGTGCGCCCTGACCTGAAAGGTACACTATGCGACAGCCTGAACAAGCGATGTGTTTATCTCGAAAAGGCGTGCGAACTCGTCGGAATTTCCGCTGAGATAATCCACGCGCGCAGCGAAGAACTCGGCAGAAAGCGCCGCGAATGCTTTGATTTCGCGACTGCAAGGGCGGTTGCGGCAATGCCGGTGCTTTCGGAATACTGCGTTCCGTTCGTTAAGGTGGGTGGAAAATTCATCGCACTGAAATCCGTCAATGAGGATATCCGCGCGGCCGCAGCAGCTGTAAGGAAGCTGGGTGGAGAGATCGCGCAGGTGACAGATTACGAGATACCCAACGGCGACAAACGCAGGCTCGCGGTGGTAAATAAAATATCGCAGACTCCGACACAATATCCCAGAAGTTCCGCTAATATTTCTAAAAAGCCGCTTTGAAGCGGCTTTTTTTAGTGGGGCAAGTATGAAAATGTCGGGAAATGCGATATTTTATTGTGGATATTGTTTCCAGCGCATGGTATAATGGACTTAACCTAAATGGAAATCACGCGAAAGGAAGTTTACCATGAACGGAATATTCAAATCCAAGGAAAAAACTCTGCAGAAAGTCGTTGCGATAGACGTCGGGCTGCTGATACCAAACCGTTCCCAGCCGAGAATTGATTTCGACGAGGGGGAACTTGCGGCACTTTCTAAAAGCATTGCCGCAAACGGAATTCTCCAGCCGATAAATGTACGGCGCTGCGGTGTGAATTACGAGATAGTCAGCGGGGAGCGCAGATTTCGCGCGGCTAAGCTGTGCGGTCTGGAAGAAGTTCCGTGCATAATTATCGACGCGGACGATGAAAAATCTGCGGTGCTGGCGCTTATTGAGAACATTCAGCGGCGTGATTTGAGCTACTTTGAGGAAGCGCTGGCAATCGAGAAGCTGATACGATATTACGGGCTCACTCAGGAAGAAGCTGCAACGCGGCTGGGAAAGGCGCAGTCTACGATAGCAAACAAACTGCGTCTGCTTAAATTCAGCGACGCTGAACGAAATCTGCTCATAAAAGGGAACGTGACCGAACGCGCTGCCCGGGCACTCATCAGGATCGACGACCAGAAGCTGCGAATTCACGCCATGGGCAACATGATAATCAACAAACTGAACATCGAACAGACCGAGAGCATGGTAGAGGGAATTCTCCACGGAATAATCCCCGAAAAGAAGCCGGAAGCTTCCGCACACGAGCCAAAACATGCAAAGAAGAAATTCAATTTTCCGGTGCCGCGGCTTTACATAAACAGCATCAACAAGATAGTCCGCAGCATGAAGGAGGCTAACATCGACTGCGAAACTGCGATGAACCGTGTGGGCGAATATTACGAGTACACGATAAAGATACATTCTGCGGCAGAGATCTGAATTCGACATTGTTCCACATGGAACATTTCGACACAATTATCCATTGTTCTACGTGGAACACGTGAGAAAAAGTCGAAATATTGTTCCATGTGGAACATTTTTTATAAAAAGGTCTTTACTCTTGTTAAAGAGTATGGTATAATATATAAGTAAGATGAAAAACGGCGTTCTGCCGCAGAAAAATGAAGGGGGAGAATGAATTTGGGCGTTGTTATCGGCGTTGTAAATCAAAAAGGCGGCGTCGGCAAGAGCACAACATCAATAAATGTGTCTGCCGGTCTCGGCGCGCTTGGAAAGAAAGTCCTGCTGATAGATTTTGACCCACAGGGGAACTCCACCACCGGGTTTGGCATCAAGAAAAAAACGCTTGATGTGTCCATTTATGAGATAATCATGGGGGAGGCCCGTCCACAGGAGGGTATCATCAAGACAAGATATAAGAATGTCGATATCATTCCGGCTACAAGCATGTTCTCAGAGGCAGAACTGCAGCTCGCGGACGTGGAACAGCGTAACTACCAGCTGAGAAAGGTGATACTCCAGGTCAGGGACGATTATGATGTTATCATCGTGGATTGCCTGCCGTCACTTGGCGTGCTTGCAGTCAACGCGCTGGTGGCGTGCGACAGGATCATCGTGCCGATGGTGTGCGAACCGTTCGCGCTGGAGGGACTTGCGCAGCTCATGCAGACGGTCAAAAAGGTCAAGAGAGCCGCAAACAAGGATCTGCAGCTGATGGGTATCGTGTTCACAATGCTGGACAGACGGCTTCTTGCAAGTAACGAGATCATGCGCGATATAAAGAGAACGTTCCCGTCGGACGTGATATTCAAGACGGAAATCCCGCGTAACGTCAGAATAACCGAGGCGCAGAGCCACGGCGAGCCTATAATCTTCTACGACAAGAGTTCAAAGGGCGCGGATACATACAAGCGGCTTTCAAAGGAAGTGCTTGAAAAGGTACGCGAAATGGAGAGAAAGAATGAGCAATAAGAGAATTGGCGGGGATTTCAGCAGCCTTTTCGACGACAACAGCATGGAAGAGTCCGACGGGCTGAGAACGCTGCGCATCTCTGAGATAGAGCCGAACAAGGGGCAGCCGCGTAAGGTTTTCGATAAGGAAGCCATGGAACAGCTTGCCGCTTCCATTCAGCAGAACGGCGTGTTGCAGCCGCTGCTGGTGCGTCCACTTGCCACAGGTAACTATCAGATAATTGCCGGAGAAAGGCGCTGGAGAGCCGCAAAAATCGCGGGGCTGAGCGAAGTTCCTGTCGTGATACGCGACGACCTCTCAGAAGAACAGGTGATGCAGGTGGCGCTCATCGAAAACCTGCAGCGCGAAAATCTCAATCCCATTGAGGAAGCGCAGGGCTACCGCGAACTCATCGATAACTACAAAATGACCCAGGATCAGCTTGCAAAGGCGCTGGGCAAGGCGCGTTCCTCCATTGCGAACAGTCTTGGACTGCTAACGCTGCCGATAGGCGTGCGCGACCTCCTCATTGACGGCAGGCTGTCGATGGGACACTGCAAGGCGCTGAAAGCGATAAAGGACCCTGCGCTCATGACCGAGATCGCAGTCCGTGCGGCCGAGGGAGAACTCAGCGTGCGCAGCATAGAAGCGATAGCCAAGCGTGAAGCAAAGCGCGACGAGGAGCAGAAACTCATCAAACCGAGAATGGCGTATTACACTGAGGTCGAAATGAGCCTCACCGAGGCGCTGGGAACCAAGGTGCGTATCTGCGAGGGCAAAAAGACGAACACCCTGCAGATAGCATTCGAGGATAAAGAGCAGCTTGAGGGAATACTCAGGCTGATGGACGTAAAATAACAAATTACAGGCTAACACCTGATAAAAAGAAAGGCAAAGAACATGATAGACATTAAGTTTTTAAGAGAAAACCCCGACGCAGTAAAGGAAAACATCAAGAAGAAGTTCCAGGACAGCAAGCTTCCGCTGGTTGACGAGGTAATCGAACTGGACGCTCAGCTGCGTAAGGCTCAGCAGCGCGGCGACTCCCTGAGAGCAGACAGAAACCGCATTTCCAAGGAGATAGGCGGTTTTATGGCAAAGGGTCAGAAGGAAGAGGCTGAAAAGGCAAAGGCTCAGGTAAAGGAGTTCTCCGATGAACTCGCAGAGCTGGAGAAGCAGGAAGAGGAGCTCTCCGAAAAGGTAAAGAAGATCATGATGACCATTCCGAACATCATCGATCCCTCTGTTCCGATCGGCAAGGACGACAGCGAGAATGTCGAGATAAAGCGTTACGGCGAGCCTGTGGTTCCGGATTTCGAAATTCCTTACCACAGCGAGATAATGGAGCGCCTGAACGGCATCGACCTCGACAGCGCAAGACGCGTTGCAGGAAACGGCTTCTATTACCTCATGGGCGATATTGCAAGACTGCATTCCGCAGTGCTGGCATATGCAAGGGATTTCATGATCGACCGCGGCTTCACATACTGCATTCCCCCGTATATGATCAGATCCAACGTTGTTACCGGCGTTATGAGCTTCGCTGAGATGGACGCCATGATGTACAAGATAGAGGGCGAGGATCTGTATCTTATCGGTACTTCCGAGCATTCCATGATCGGTAAGTTCATCGACAATATTCTTGAAGAGGACACACTGCCGAGAACCCTCACCAGCTATTCTCCCTGCTTCCGTAAGGAAAAGGGTGCGCATGGTATCGAGGAACGCGGCGTTTACAGAATTCACCAGTTTGAGAAGCAGGAAATGATAGTTGTCTGCAAGCCCGAGGACTCCAAAATGTGGTTCGACAAGCTGTGGCAGAACACCGTTGACCTGTTCCGCAGCATGGATATTCCGGTAAGAACCATCGAGTGCTGCTCCGGCGACCTGGCAGACCTGAAGGTAAAGAGCTACGACGTTGAGGCATGGTCTCCCAGACAGAAGAAGTACTTCGAAGTCGGCAGCTGCTCCAACCTCGGCGACGCACAGGCACGCAGACTGAAGATACGCGTAAACGGCGCAGACGGCAAGAAGTATTTCGCGCACACACTGAACAACACCGTTGTCGCACCTCCCAGAATGCTCATCGCGTTCCTGGAGAATAACCTGAATGCAGACGGAACAGTCAACATTCCCGAGGTACTGAGACCGTACATGGGTGGCAAGTCCAAAATTGGCTGATAGGTATGGTTAAGAAAGAATGAAAAGGGGGCAGGGAAAACCGGCGTGCTGCGTCGGTATTTCCTGCCTGCTTGTATATCGGATATGCTGAATAGGGAAGGGCTGCGGCTCTGCTGAATTGAGCAGTTCCGGCAACAGAATGAAAGAAATGGAGAAAAACAATGGCTTTCGTGACACTTGAAAACGTATATAAGCGCTACCATATGGGCGAAGTGACGATAAACGCCGCCGACGGCATGACATTCGACATAGATAGGGGCGAATTCGCGATAATCGTGGGACCCAGCGGTTCCGGCAAGACTACCGTGCTTAACATGCTGGGTGGAATGGACAGCTGCGACGAGGGAATAATCAGCGTTGACGGCGCGCGGGTGGACAGTTTCAACCGCAGGCAGCTGACGAATTACCGCAGGTATGACGTGGGGTTCATATTCCAGTTCTACAACCTCATGCCTAACCTCACCGCAAAGGAGAATGTCGAGCTTGCCGCGCAGACTACCAGAGATTTCATTCCCGCGGTGGAGATACTGAACAAGGTCGGTCTTGGGGAAAGACTGGATAACTTCCCCGCGCAGTTATCAGGAGGGGAGCAGCAGCGCGTTTCCATCGCGAGGGCGCTAAGCAAGAAGCCGAAACTGATGCTCTGCGACGAGCCCACCGGCGCGCTGGATTACAACACCGGCAAGGTGATACTGAAACTACTGCAGGACACCTGCCGCGTTGATGGAATGACGGTAATCCTCGTCACGCACAACTCTGCGATAGCGCCGATGGCTGACAGGGTGATAAAGATAAAGAACAGCCGCGTAGAGGATATCATCAGAAACGACCACCCCACGCCGGTGGAAGAGATTGAGTGGTAAGGAGTGTTAAGGTGAAAGCAGTAACCAGGAACATTTTCAGGGAAATAGCCAAGACAAAGAACCGTTTCTTCTCCATATTCACGATATGCGCCATCGGAGTGGGCTTTTTCAGCGGCGTGCGCGCTACTCCCGGCGACATGACGATAACCGCGGATAACTACTACGACGACCACGACCTGTTTGACCTGCGTGTTATGTCCACATTCGGGCTGACTGACGGTGATCTGCAGGCACTGAGGGATATTGACGGCATTGATAATGTGTCGGCTTCCAAGTATACCGACTTAACTCTGAGTTATGACAGCAGAGATTATAACACCAGGGTATATTCTATAAACGAGAACAGCGGAATGAACCGCGTAGACATCCTTGACGGAAGAATGCCGCAGTCCGACGATGAGTGCATTCTCAATTCAAGCAAGCTCAGGCAGGGAATGAACATAGGCGACAAGGTGTGCCTTTCAGACGGCACGGGCGCGGACGAATTCCCGCTGAAGCACACGGAATACACCATCGTGGGGACCTTTGACACGCCGATGTACGTTTCCTCGACTCAGCGTGGCAGCACGACCATAGGCAACGGCTCGCTGCAGGCGTTTCTGTATGTGGGCGAGGGGGAATTCACCCAGGATGTCTACACGGAGATATACGTGCAGTCTGCGGAGATGAAAGCGGCTTCCAGCTATTCCGACGAGTATAAAAGCATGCGCGACCAGCTGGAAAACAAGCTTGAGGAACTCGGAAAGGAGCGCAGCGAGATACGCTACGACGAGGTTATCGGTGAAGCGCAGCAGGAGATAGCGGACGGTGAAAAATCCCTTGAAGAGGCAAAAACCGACGGCCAGAAAGAACTTGACGAAGCCAGGCAGAAGCTTGACGACGCAGCGCAGCAGATATCCGACGGCGAAAAGGAACTCGCAGAAGCTAAGGCGCAGATAGACGACGGTCAGGAGCAGATAGACGAAGCCCGTCAGACCCTCGCGGACGCCAGGGCAGAGATAGACAAGGGCTGGCAGGAAATAAACGAAAATCAGCAGAAGCTTGACGATGCGGAAAAGACCCTTGACGAAAGCCGCAGGCAGCTTTCCGACGCGAAAAAGCAGCTGGACGAGGCTAAAACAACACTTGACGAGAGCAAGAAGCAGCTTGACGACGGTCAGGCAGAAATAGACAGCAACCGACAGACGATAGAGGACGGAAAGGCGCAGCTTGAAGCGGGGAAGCAGCAGCTTACCCAGGGGCAGGCGCAGTACGACGCGGGTCTTGCGGAATACAACAGCAGACTCAGCCAGTATGAGCAGGCTATGGAGCAATACGAGCAGGGAGCCGCTGCGGTGGCTCAGCTGGAGCAGCTTCTTGGCAGCGACAACGAGCAGGTCGTTCAGCAGAAAGCCGCGCTCGCAGCCGCGAAATCCCAGCTGGACGAGGCAAAACCGCAGCTTGACGCAGCAAAGGTACAGCTAGACGCGGCAAAGGCGCAGCTGGACGAGAATTCCGCGCTGATAAGCGAAAAGGAGCAGCAGCTTGCCGAAGGTGAGGCGCAGCTTGAACAGGCGCAGAAGCAGCTCGACGAGGGCAGGGCACAGTACGATGACGGGCTTGCGCAGTACAGCGAGAATTACGCGAAGTATGAGGACGGCGTCAGGCAGTACAACGACGGCTACGCGGAGTTCTCAGACGGGCTGAAGCAGCTGAGCGACGGCAGGAACAAGCTGACCAGCGCCGAGCGCGAATATAACGACGGTCTTGCGGAATTCACCGAAAAGGAGCAGGAGTTCCTTGACGGAAAGCAGGAGTACGAGGACGGCGTAAAGGAACTCGCGGACGCGCGGCAGCAGTACGCCGACGGTCTGAAAGAATACAACGACGGCGTTGAAACATTCAACACCGAGATAGCCGACGCGGAAAGGAAGATATCCGACGCCAGGCAGAAAATCGCGGACGCCGGAGAGGCGAAGTGGTATATTTTCACCCGCGACGACAATCCGGGCTACGCGGAGTACCAGAGCAATTCCGAGCGTATCGGCAGGATAGCCGAGATATTCCCGGTGTTCTTTCTGCTGGTGGCGGCGCTGGTGTGCCTCACCACCATGTCGAGAATGGTCGAGGAACAGCGCATGCAGATAGGCACGCTGAAATCCCTGGGCTACTCGAACGCTATAATAATGCGGCAGTACATGGCGTATGCGGTCATCGCTGCGGCTTCGGGAAGCCTTGTGGGCGCGTTCATCGGCATGTTCCTGTTCCCGTATATCATCATGTTCGCATATAGCATGATGTATATTATGAAGAATTTCTACTTTGAGTTAAGTCCCGCGAATATCCTTATCTCTGCGGGAAGCATGGTTGCCGCTATCGCGCTCACGGTTTTCTTCACCGCGAGAAAGGCTCTTGCGGAGTGCCCCGCGGAACTCATGCGCCCCAGGGCGCCCAAGGCAGGCAAGCGCGTCCTGCTGGAGAAAGTGGGCTTCGTGTGGAACCGCCTGTCGTTCTTCGGCAAGGTTTCCGGCAGAAATCTGTTCCGCTATAAGCGCAGAATGTTCATGACGATAATCGGCATAGCGGGCTGCACCGCGCTCTCGCTCACCGGCTTCGGGCTTAAGGATTCCATCAGCGACATCGTAGACTTACAGTATAATGACATTAATAATTACAGTGGGTATATTGCATACGACAGTGGAACGGACGCCGACGGCATTCAGAAGATATACGACGCCCTGCTGGATTACAACCCCGACACCGAATACACCCGCGCGCTGATAAAGCAGTATACACTGTCCTCGGACAGCGGAAATGCGCAGTGCTACGTCACCGCAGTTGAGGACACGGGTATTTTCGAGGACATGATAGACTTCCGCGACAGAAAAACCGGCGCGAAGCTGAGCTTTGAAACCGCGCAGGACGGCACCATAATCACCGAGAAGCTGACAAAGCTGCTGGACTTAAAGCAAGGGGACAAGGTGACGCTGAAAATAAGCGACAGCAAGTCCTGCGAGGTGACTGTGGGGGCGATAACGGAGCATTATGCGAGTCACTATCTGTATATTTCGCAGGAAAAATACGCAGAGTTATTCGGCGGGCAGCCGGAATTCAACATCGTGTACTTCAGCAATGGCATAACCGACGACGAGGCGCAGCAGGACGCATTCACCGCGAAAATGCTGGAGGTGGACGGAGTTCTCAGCGTGCAGATGAACGCGGGGGCTTCCAAAACGTTCCGGAACATGCTGAAGATAATGGATCTTGTGGTAATCGTTCTAATCATTTCTGCGGGTGCGCTGGCGTTCGTGGTGCTGTATAACCTCACCAACGTCAATATTACGGAGCGTATACGCGAGATAGCCACCCTGAAAGTGCTTGGCTTCTACGATAAGGAGGTATCAAGCTACGTGTTCCGGGAGAATAATATACTGTCGGTAATGGGCGCTGTGATTGGTCTGGGGCTGGGCGTGGCGCTGTGCCAGTTCATCATTCAGACTGCGGAGATAGACGAGGTGATGTTCGGCAGGAATATCCACCCTCTGTCATTCCTGTGGGCGTTCGGTATTACGGTGGCATTCTCGCTCATCGTCAACCTCATCATGCGCAGGGACCTCAGGAAGATAAGCATGGTGGAGTCGCTGAAATCAGTAGAGTAATTCTGTAATATAATCGTACAAATTTACAAATAGTATTTTGGGGGTAATGGTCATGATAGAAACGCTGGTATCCGTGGGGCTTCCCACAGACGAAGTACTGACTATAAAGAAAAACAGCCTCAAAGGCGTTGGCTGCGAGGGCGGAAAGCGCGTGGCAGTCGTCACGGGAATACACGGCGACGAGCTGGAGGGGCAGTACGTCTGCTATGAGCTGGTGAAAAAAATAACCTCGAATATGGCGTATCTGAAAGGCACAGTGGATATCTACCCGTCGATAAATCCGCTGGGAATGGAGTCTGTCAGCCGCGCGGTGCCAATGTCCGGGCTGGATATGAACAAGGTATTCCCGGGGAGCGAAAAGGGCACCGTTGCCGAGAATGTCGCCGCGAAACTCCTCGCGGACATAAAGGGTGCGGATATCTGCGTCGATATCCACGCGAGCAACATATTTATCCGCGAAATTCCGCAGGTGCGCATACCCAGCGACGACAGCGGGCAGCTGCTGAAATACGCGAAGATGCTCAACACGGATTTCGTGTGGGTGCATGATTCCAACGCGGTGGGCGAAGGCTCCATTGCGTATTCTCTCCGGCAGGAGGGCGTGCCTACTCTCGTCATAGAAATGGGCGTGGGTCAGCGTATCACAAAGGCTTACTGCCAGCAGCTGCTCATCGGAATATTCAACCTCATGTCGAAAATCGGCGTGTGGGAGGGTCCCGTTGAGAAGATATCGCACCCGATGGTCAGCACGGACGGCGCAGTGCATGTTATACATTCCGTTGAAGGTGGAATATTTATACCCAAAGTTGAGCACAACATGTGGGTGCAGAAGGGCACAGTCATCGGTGACATCGTGACCCCCATAACCGGCACGGTGGAAGAAGAGGTCACAGCGCCGGAGGACGGGCTGATATTCTCGCTTAGAGAATACCCGATAGTTTACGAGGGCAGCGTTATCGCGCGCCTGCTGAGCATGAGAAACGGTGAAATGTGAAAAACTCCTTGACTTGATTTGATAAATATGGTATCATATTATTGATGAATGCTTATGCATTTTTTTATGATCACATCTAAAAACCGGGACACGAGCAGATGATGTAAGTCATAAAAATCTGCCGTGAAGGAGGTTTTTAGAGGTGACCTTATGATAATGTACTGGAAAGGGCATATTATGAAGGGAAGAATACTTGAATCCGGTGAGGATTATCTTGAAACGATACTGATACTGCAGAACCGCAACGGAGAAGTGCGCTCTGTGGATATCGCAACGGAAATGGATTTTTCCAAGCCCAGCGTGAGCGTTGCGATGAAAAACCTCAGGGAGCAGGAGTGCATAACCGTTGACAAGAACGGCTACATCACACTGACTGAAAAGGGAAGGGGTATTGCAGAAAAGGTGTACGAGCGCCACATCCTGTTCACTAACTGGCTCACTTCAATGGGTGTGCCCGAGGAGATAGCCGCTGCTGACGCCTGCAGGATAGAACACTGCCTGAGCGCTGAGAGCTTTGCGGCAATAAAGAGGCATGTCAAGGGGGAATGAGTTGTTGAGACTCATCTGTCTGATCGAAAACACCGCGGTGGACGACAAGCTGTATTCCGAGAACGGGCTGTCGTTCTATGTGGAATTTGGCGGGAAAAATTACCTGATAGACGCAGGTCTGACAGGCAAGGCGATGGAAAACGCGCGCCGCATGAACCTGCCGGCGGATTCGCTGGACGCGGTGGTCATCACGCATGATCACAATGCGCATATCGGTGGTATCGATGCCGTTATGCGGCAAAATCCGGGGACGGAGATATATCTGCGCGCCGGCGCTAAGACGGAGCGTTTCCGCAAGACGGGGCTTTTCAAGGAGCAGGTCGGCGCGGGCAGCGGTTTTTTCAGAAAGTACGCAGAACAGCTGGTGCTTTTCAACAGGTTTTCAGAGGTAGCGGAGGGGTTCTATCTGGCTTCATGCGACGTCATGGACGAAAAGAACATCAACCCCGACAGGAGCTATTTCGCGCTGGACGGCAGAAAGCAGCTTCCATATGATATGTCGGACGAGTGCTTTGCGGTGATATTCCCGAAGAAGCGCAAGGCTGACGGGCTGGTGATAATCGGCGGCTGTTTCCACTGCGGCATTCAGAATGTGCTTGATACGGTCCGGGAGAACTGGGCTGGCATTCCGATACTCGCGGTGATCGGAGGATTTCATTTTATGGGCTCCAACCCGAAGAACCTCGGCTGTTCCGCGGATTATGTCACATCTCAGGCGCGGGCGCTGAAAATGAGTGGTGCGGAGAAAATATACGCCTGTCACTGCACTGGTTTCAAGGGCTTTGATATCATGGACGAGATCCTCGGCGACAGGCTGATGTACATCGGCGCCGGGGAAGAAGTCGATATTTAACGACAGACTGAGCACGGGGCACTATAGTTCCGTGCTTTTCTATTTTACGCTGGAAGAAAGGAACGAAATGGATTTCTCAAAATTAGAAAAGAACATCTGCGATGTGATCTATGAAGCGCAGCTGAAAATCGGCTACGGCAGCCATTCAATGCGCATGAACTACCCGCTGGACAGCCTTGACCGCATGCTTGGCGTGAACGCCGGCGCTGAAGAGATGAAGAAGCTGCTGTCGGATTTTGCCGACTATGCCGAGGAACGTCTTGGCAGGATAGGCTTTTCAATGCAGCACGCGAATTCTGAGCACAACGCCGACCTGGTGCGCATAGATATCCCGGCACAGGGTGTGGAATATATCCATGAGCATGCGGATAAATGCGGCTTCCTGCCGGAACTGGTCGAGCTGATGAAGAAGAACATGACAAAGTTCGACGATATCACGGCGCTGTTCGGGAAATATTCTGATAAGGTGCACGTTGAAAAGTCGTCCGGCGACGAGTTTGATTATCTTGTGTATTTCGAGGACGGAAAGCCCGACGAGTACTATTACTGCTTCGCTGACGAGGGCGTGCGAATGACGTATCACCGCTTCACCCGTGAGGACTACGAGGCGTTCGGTTTTTGAGATGATATAGAGGTCACCTCTAAAAATCTTGTTTGAGTGAAAATGTGTATAGCACACCGACTGCTTCTTCAAACCTCCTCGTAAGGCATACAGCCTTACTTCGTCGGCTTTCATCGCATTCGGCGCACTCTACCCATTTTCCCTTTTCAAACCGGTTTTTAGAGGTTCCCAATAATTATTGATGTTGAAATGCTTTTTTCTATCCCCCCCCTGTTGACAAAAGTCCGAAATCGGATTATAATAGTAAAGTCCGATTTCGGACTTAGAAAAGGGGGAGCAGCATGTCAAATACAGATAAACTCGCGGAATTCAACGCGCGCTGGATGGAACAGAACGAGATATATCGCAAGGCGGCAAAACGGTTCAGGCTGTCAGAAAGCGCGTTCTGGATACTTTATTTCCTGCAGGAAAGCGGAGGCACCCTGGGTCAGCGGGAAATATGCGCAGCGATGTGTCTGCCGAAGCAAACCACAAATTCTGCCCTGAAAAAGCTGGAAAACGACGGCTTCATCATAATGACAGAAAGTTCAAGCCGCCGCTGTAAGGACGTTTCCCTGACGGAAGCCGGACACAGGTGCGCAGACATTACCGCGGGAAGGGTGATCGCAGCCGAACACCTGGCGATGTCCGGACTGACAGATGAGGAGCAGGAACAGTTCATAGAACTGTTCAGCAAGTATAATAAACTTCTGAACAAAAGAATAGGTGATATAAAATGAAAAAAGATGTGATACAGTTATCAGACCACTTCACTCTCGGCAGGCTTTACAGGTTCTGCCTGCCATCTATCATAATGATGGTATTTACTTCGATATATGGCGTGGTGGACGGATATTTCGTTTCAAACTACGTCGGCAAGACGCCGTTTGCAGCCGTGAACCTGATAATGCCGTTCCTGATGATAATCGGTGGAGTCGGCTTCATGATAGGCACCGGCGGCAGCGCGCTGGTGGCAAAACACCTCGGTGAAAAAGACGAAAACCAGGCGCGCCGCGTGTTCTCAATGATGATGACACTCACGCTGATACTCGGCGTTTCGATATCAGTGCTGGGCATTATTTTCGCTGATAAGATGGCGCTGCTTCTCGGCGCGGACATCGAAATGCTTGATTATTGCGTGACATACGCGCGCACCTGCCTGATATTCAACACGATGTTCATGTTCCAGAATGTGTTCCAGAGCTTCCTGGTCACTGCGGAACGCCCGAAGCTGGGGCTTGTTGTGATAGTCGCCGCTGGCTGCACAAATATGCTGCTGGATTTTCTGTTTATCGCGGTATTCCAGCTGGGGGTCGTAGGCGCCGCTCTTGCAACAGGTCTCAGCCAGACCGTCGGCGGACTTCTCCCGCTGATATTCTTCCTCAGGAAAAACAACGGCAGCAAGCTGCACATGGTACGCACCAGGCTGGAATTACGCCCCGTTCTGCAGGCATGTTCCAACGGCGCTTCTGAGCTTATGACGAACATCTCGTCATCTGTCGTCAGCATGCTCTACAACCACCAGCTTCTAACCCTTGCCGGGGAAAACGGCGTTTCTGCCTACGGCGTGCTGATGTACGTTTCGTTCATTTTTGCGGCTGTTTACATCGGCTATTCAATAGGAACCGCGCCGATAGTCGGCTACAATTACGGCGCCCAGAACCACGCAGAGCTCCGGAATATCCGTGTCAAGAGTATGCGCTCAATGCTCATCGGCGGCGTTATCATGGTTTCCCTCGCGGAACTCCTCGCGCCGGTGCTGGCAGGAATTTTCGTCGGATACGACAAGGAACTGTTCGATATGACGGTGCATGCATTCAGGCTGTTCTCATTCACGTTCCTGCTTTCCGGCTTCAACATCTGGTGCTCGTCGTTCTTCACCGCGCTGAACAACGGCGCGATCTCGGCGGCTGTGTCGTTCCTGCGTACGCTGGTGTTCCAGCTGGCTGCGGTGCTTATCCTGCCGATATTCTTCAAGCTTGACGGCGTGTGGTTCTCGGTGGCATTTGCGGAAGTATGCGCGTTCATCATTTCCGTGATATTCCTCATCGCTAAAAGGAAAAAATACAACTACTAAAGGTCACCTCTAAAAAAGTTGCCCGGCTGGAAAACTGCCGGGTATTTTTTTGTGCTTACATTATCCCTATTGAAATTATCGCCAGACTGTGGTAAAATAACAAATGAGGTGTTAATGTCTATGGATAACAAAAAAACGCGCCACGAGTGTAGTCAGCTCATGCCGCTTTTTCTGACTTTTTTCAAAATTGGCGCGTTCACTTTCGGCGGCGGGTACGCAATGCTCCCGCTGATACAGCGCGAAGCCGCAGCCAAGCATAAATGGATAAACGACGATGAGATAATGGAGATAGCCGCCATCGCCGAAAGCACTCCCGGTCCTATCGCAATCAACACCGCGACTTTCATCGGGTATCGTATATGCGGCACTGCCGGTGCCCTGATAGCAACGTTAGGTGTTGTGCTTCCATCGTTTATTGTGATAATCGCGGTGTCGTCCGTTCTGCAGATATTCAGCGAAGCAAGGGTAGTGAAATACGCATTCTACGGCATTCGCGCAGGCGTGCTTGCGCTGATAGTCCGAGCGCTGTACGGAATGTTCCGGCAGTGCCCCGGGCATGTGGTTTCCTATATTCTCATGGGAATTGCGTTCGCAGCCGCCGTTTTCACGGATACAAGCGTGCTGCTTGTCCTCGCGCTGTGTGCCCTGGTGGGACTTCTCACGTCCCTGCGACGGGAAAGGAACAGAAAATGATATACCTTGAACTGTTCCTGACATTTCTGAAAATAGGCGCGTTCACATTCGGGGGCGGCTATGCGATGCTCCCGCTGATACAGGACGAGGTGGAAGCCCACGGCTGGCTCACCTCAACGGAACTCGTTGACTTCATAGCCGTCAGTGAAAGCACTCCGGGGCCGTTCGCGGTGAATATCTCAACATTCGTGGGAATGCGCACGGCCGGGCTGTTCGGGGCTTTCTGCTCCACTTTCGGGGTGGTTCTACCGTCGTTCGTGATAATACTGATAGTCGCCAGGTGCTATGAGAAATTCCGCGAAAGCCGCGCCGTAAAAGGCTGCATGTCCGGGCTGAAACCAGCGGTGGTGGGACTTATCGCCGCAGCTGCAGTCACCACCGGGCAGACTGTGTTCTTCCCGCTCGGAATAAGCGCGGGAGTGTTCACGAGCCCCGCATTCCTGTGTTCAGCAGTGATATTTGTTGCGATGATGTTACTCGCGGTGAAAAAGCTACACCCGATACTTATCATCATTATCTCAGCCGTTCTGGGAATAGCGGCAGGATATGCGTTTCAGCTCTGAGCGCCGTGATTTTCGATGCTCACGCGCAGCCGTTCCAGGAACAATTCTGCGGGACGGCTGAACACCTGGTATTTCTTCCATATAACGCTCATTCCTATCGTGAACGCCGGTCTGAACGGCCGGAAGACAAGTTCGCTCTCTGCAGTGTTTATCAGCCCGTCGAGAGTTACGATGTACGACAACCCCGATTTCGCCATTATCGAAGCATTGTAAGTCAGGTTGTAGCTGCCCACAATGTCAAGGTCTGCAGTCGGCTTGCCGAGCCAGTCTGCAAAATCATCGCGAATAAGCACCTGCCGCGAGAACATCAGCGGTATTCCGTCAAGGTCGGCAGGCGTGATGTATTCCCGCGACGCAAGCGATGAGTCGCGCCGCATCAGCAGCCCGAATTCGTCCCGCGCAGGTATTCTCAGCGAGTTGTAACGTGAGATATCGACATTGCCCATGATAAGGCAGAAATCGAACAACCCCTTGTCAAGGCGCTCCATTATGTCCGCTGAGTCACCGCTTACCGTGTGGAATCGTATCCCCGGGCATTCACGCCGGATATCCGTCATTACGTCCGCGAAAATGCTCATGCAGCGCGTTTCACCGGCGCCGATGTATACGTCGCCGCTGGCTTCCTCGGTGTTGTTCATCACCTCGTCGCGGGTGCGGCGCACAAGGCTCACTATCTCCTCGGCGCGCTTGCGCAGCAGCATTCCGTCCTCGGTGAGCGTTATTCTGCGGCTGCCGCGGATCATCAGCTGCTTGCCCAGTTCGTCCTCAAGCTCCTTAAGCTGCCGCGATAGTGTCGGCTGTGTAATATGCAGCACATCTGCCGCGCCGGAAATGCTCTGTTCCCGCGCCACTGCAAGAAAATATTCAAGAACGCGTACTTCCATTGATTTTATCTCCCGTATTCACCATTTCTTTAAGTATAGCACATTGTCCCATACTTTTCAAGCATATTTCACTATTCAGTATAAGTAATTGTTATTCCGTCATGCTTGTGATATACTGTTTATGGGCGATCGGTCCCCTTTACAAATCAGCAAAAACGGAGTATAATTATGATAACGATACAGCAGGAAGTATTGCAGAATTTAAAGGACGCCGGCTGCGACAAAACCGCAGTGGAGGACATATCCGCAGCGCTAAGGAAAAACGACCGCTGCGCAGCGCTCAGGCTGCTGGAACGCCAGCGCAGACAGCTTCTGGACGAGGTGCACCGCACTGAGAGCCGCATATGCTGCCTTGATTACCTGATGCACGAGCTGAAAAAAGACTGCTTCTGCTGCACGGAGGACAAAGATGGAGAATAAAAAAGAACTGCGGCAGGAATACCTGACCGGTGAACGCGCGCTCTTCCAGGGAAAGAACCTGCGCATTTACGACACGATATTCGCGGACGGCGAGTCGCCGCTGAAAGAAAGCGCGGACATAGAACTTTACCAGTCCATGTTCAAGTGGAAGTACCCCCTGTGGTACAGCCGCGGCATACTTATGAAAGACTGCACACTGTTCAGCACCGCGCGTGCCGGCATATGGTACACCGACCGCCTCACTGCTGAAAACACGATGATAGAGGCCCCGAAAGCATTCCGCAGATGCAGGGATATCACACTGGAGCGCGTTTCGTTCCCGGACGCCGCTGAAACTCTCTGGAACTGCGACAGCGTGAAAATGCGCAGCGTCATGGCAAAGGGAGATTACCTCGCGATGAACAGCCGCAACATGGAAATAGACGGGCTGGAGCTGTACGGGAATTACTCGTTCGACGGCGGTGAAAACATCGTTATCCGCAACTCGAAATTACTCAGTAAGGACGCATTCTGGAACAGCCGCAACGTGACCGTTTACGACTCGTTCATCTCCGGTGAATACCTCGGCTGGAACTCCGAAAACCTCACCCTTGTGAACTGCACCATAGAAAGTCTGCAGGGAATGTGCTACGCACAGAACCTCACCCTTAAAAACTGCCGTCTGATAAACACCACCCTCGCGTTCGAGTATTCCAACGTGGAAGCCGAGGTAACGGGCACCATAGACAGCATAAAGAATCCCACAAGCGGAAGCATAACCGCCGACTGCATAAAGGAAATAATTCTGGAAAAGGATAAGGTAGACCCCTGCCGCACAAGGATAACCTGCCGCGGCGACAGCCTCCCCTGTTCATGCCTCTGAGGAGAAGAAAATGAAATACGATTTTGATACGCCGATTGACCGCCGCAATACGTTCTCGCTCAAATGGGACGTTGCAGAAAACGAACTGCCCATGTGGGTGGCAGATATGGATTTCCGCACTGCACCCGAGATAACCCAGGCTGTACAGAACCGCGCGGAACATGGCGTTTTCGGCTACACAGTCATTCCGGACGAGTGGTATTCCGCGTACGCCGGGTGGTGGCAGTCGCGTCACGGCTTTGAAATAAAGCGGGAATGGCTGGTGTTCTGCACCGGGGTAGTCCCCGCGATATCAAGCATAGTGCGCAAACTCACCACCGTTGGTGAAAATGTGCTCGTCATGACGCCGGTGTACAATATCTTTTTCAACTCCATTCGCAATAATGGCAGGAATATCGTCGAAAGCCCCCTGCTTTACGAAAACGGCGCATACCGCGTTGATTTCGCAGGGCTTGAGGAAAAACTCGCGGACCCGCAGACCACGCTGCTTCTCCTGTGCAATCCGCAGAACCCCGGGGGAGTTCTCTGGGACAGGGATACTCTCGCGCGGATAGGCTCGCTGTGCAGCAAATACAGCGTCATCGTCGTCGCGGACGAGATACACTGCGACCTCACCGACCCCGGGTATGAGTACACCCCATTCGCCTCCATATCTGATGAATGCCTGATGAACAGCGTCACCTGCATAGCCCCCACAAAGGCATTCAACATCGCAGGACTGCAGACTGCTGCGATATTCTCTGCAAACAAACGCCTTAAGCACATGACCGAGCGCGGTCTGAACACCGATGAATGCGCAGAGCCTAACGTATTTGCAGTCACAGCGGCGATAGCGGCGTTCACGAATGGCGGCGAATGGCTAGATCAGCTGCGCGCTTACATCGCAGAAAACCGGCGCGTTACAGCGGAATTCATCAGCGAAACCATTCCGCATCTGCACATGGTGGAGTCTCACGCGACGTATCTTTTCTGGCTGGACTGCAGCGAAATAACCGAGAATTCCACCCAGCTGGCTGAATTCATACGCAGCAAGACGGGGCTGTACCTCTCAGCCGGAGGGCACTACCGCGGCAACGGAGCGCAGTTCCTCAGGCTTAACGCCGCATGTCCCAGGAGCGTGCTTCTAGACGGACTGGAACGGCTCCGTCAGGGGATTTTCGCATACATGCTGCAGGGCTGATTTCTTTCAACTTTTCAACCGTAAAAATTATAGCACGAAGGGGCGCAGAATTTATCTGCGCCCCACACTTATTGAAAAACTTCTTCAGACTGACGAGAAAGGTGCAGATGCTAGGAAACGGTAATTCGGCTAGGCTTTGTGCCTGCCGAATTATCGTTGACGACGCAGAAGTGCCTTTATCGACAGTCTGAGGGGCGCAGAACTTATCTGTGCCCCTCTCATAGCTTCACATAACTGTGTGATATCCACGCCGGAATAACCCGGCGGCTGTAAACTGTTACTCAAATATTTCCGGCCGCATACCAGCTATAGGGGAATGCGTGACGATGTAGTCCGCAAAGCACGACGGCTTACTCACACCGGGAATTACGCTCACGCTGTCAAACACTTTCGCCGTGGAAACATCACCGTACTTGCTTTTATTCTCCCACCAGTAAAGCCGCTTCATTTCCATCGAGCCGGCAGGGCGCGAAGCGGAACAGTCGTTGTCGAAAATATGCAGCAGCGCCATTTTCAGCTTCTCTGCGTCCTCTTTAGTGAATCCGGTCTTTTCAGCCGCGAATGCATTCACAGAGCCTTTCAGGACGTACAGCCCGTATTTCACCATATGCAGAGTTCCGACAGAACCGCTGCGGCTGTCCCCTGCGGAATTTATGCACCGCGTTATCCCCATGCTGACGATCTCCACCTGACTGACGCTGTACGCAGCCTGCACCGTGACTGCACCCCGTACCCCGGGGCAGCGCACTCCGGGGAATGCGAACACCTGCCCGAACGCACGCACATCATACCACTTTCTGCATGCCCGGGCTGCATAATCGCCACCCGGTGCTATTTCTGACGCCCTTTTTGCCAGCGTATCGCCATTGAATTCCGGTGGTGAAATGAGAATGTCCTCACCCATTTCTGACAGCCTGTCGCGCAGCTTCCGCTTAATGCACACCGGGGATATCACCCCGCAGCCGTCGCTGTCTGTGCGCGGAATTCCCGCATGGCGCGGGTCGCCGTTGGGGTCGGCGCCGCTGACGGATATCAGCCCCATAAAATCAATTCTGTGTTCCAGCTGCACTGACTTCACCCTCTGTATCTTTATTTGCGAACCTCTTCGCTTCCGCATTTCTGACAAAAACCGAGCGGCATTCCTCGGGGGGAGCGAAACGTATTACCCCGTCGTTCATTATACAGTGCCAGTATCGCCTTGAAACGCTGCTGCGGGTGCGCTCGTCCCAGCCCTCGTCCGGGTAGGTAACACCGTGATACATCTCGCCGAAATCAGTCACGCCGGAATTATCATATGCTCCCTCGCCGCTGCCAAAACGAACCGCACGCACCTCTCCGGGGCATTCCGCAGTGCCAAGGTAAACCGGGAACCTGCCTCCTTTTGAAATGCTGCGCAGCGCAATGCGGAAATGCTTGTCCTCGTCGCGGTCCGCGGTGAATTCCGGCCGGTTTTCATTCCAGACAAAATGCGCGCGTATCTGATAGCGGACGTCTTTAAGGCGCTCCTGCTCGTATTTCCCACGGTATCTTGAGTTCACCGGATAGCGCTCGGTGCTTATCGCATTCATCACCCGCACCTCGTCTGCCACCCAAATGAAGGTAGGCTTCCAGTAGACGGCGCGGAGAATTCCCCTGACTGCCTCATACGTCGGCACGGAAAGGCTCCTCACAACGCCCCTGTATTCCGGACCGGTGAACATGGCGTATTTTCCGGCGACTTCAAGCTCTATAATATTCTTGTGCTGCACTGTTTTCACCCCATGATATTTTACCACTCATGCCGGCTGTTTTCAATGCAGTACTTGAACAAATCGTTTTTTTAATGAAAAAACAGAAAAAACGAGCAGCCACACGCAATCAACGTTTTTCTTGTGATTATTTGACAATATTCATTACAATTATTTGGTAATAGTGCTGCTTTGACATATTTTGTAGTTCGTTATTTTGCACAGAACATCTGGTTAGTCTGATGTTTTTTTGTACAGGGAAAAACAGAACCCCGTCAGTCCTAAGACCAACGGGGAATTCAGCTGAATTCACTTTTTCAGCGCGCTCACAAGCTCCTTGAAATGCCGTCCGCGTTCCTCGAAGTTCTTGTAGAAGCCATAGCTTGCCGCAGCCGGGCAGAGAATAACGCGCTTCTTTGCGACTGCAGCCGCAGCCTTTACCGCTTCGGGCAGGTCGCTCACGCGAATTTTGTTCACCATGGGGGAGGTTATCATGTCGCCGACCCGGTAGCCGCTGTCCGGCAGCAGTATCACGTTTTTCACGTAACCGGTGTTCAGGAAATCCGCGAGCTTGTCATAGGGAATATTGCGCTCCATTCCACCGAGAATAACGCAGTCCGCGCCGTCGGGGAACGCCTTTACAGCCGCTATCGCAGCCTCGGGAATGGTGCAGATGCTGTCGTTGATGTATTCCACGCCGTTTATCGTGTCAACATATTCCAGCCGGTGTTCCAGCCCCATGAAATCCGGGAGCGCGGCAAGGCATTTATCCACGTCGGCGCCCGCGCATTCCGCAGCGGTGAGAGCCACAGCGATATTGTAGATATTGTGCTTCCCGCGGAGCTGGGTGTGTATCTCAGCGGGGGTTATCCCGCGGTCACGCAGGAATATCGCGCCGTTCTCTGAAAACACCATTGCCGGCCGCTCGCAGCCTATCGTTATAAGCCTTGACTTGCGGTAGCCGGAATTCTCGCAGTTTGGCGCGTTGCCGCACTCTGCATTAGTGCATACCTCGTCGGGAATGACGTCGATATTGAGTATAGCGGTATCCCCTGCCTGCTGGAATCTGTAGATATTCCGCTTGGCGTTGGCGTAAGCCTCCAGGCTGACGTAATGGTCGAGATGTTCCGGGAATATGTTCAGCAGAACGGCGATTTCAGGCGAATGCTGCACGAATTCCAGCTGATGGCAGCTCATCTCGCAGACTGCGACAGTGTCCGGGGTCATCTCCTCAAAGCGCTCCAGCGGCGGAACTCCGATATTTCCGATGAGCATAGTCTTAAAGCCGCACGCCGTGAGAAAGTGATATGTCAGCGACGACGTCGTGGACTTCCCCTTGGTGCCGGTAATTCCGATGATTTTGCAGGGGCGCAGCCTCAGAAGCAGCTCCGTCTGGGTAAGTATTTTCGCTTTTTCCTCCGGCGTGAGTTTATCCTTGATTATCACGCCGGGGCTTTGCAGCAGCAGGTCGTAGCCCTTTGCGCGGTCGAGGTAATCCTCGCCGTAGATACCGGTCACGTCCGGAATATCCTGCTCCTTCATGTCTGCGACGGCTATCTCAGCGCAGCAGCCGAGCCTTTTCAGCAGCGACAGCCACACCCTTCCCTCTCTGCCGTAACCGAGAATGGCACAGCGTTTTCCGTCAAATATTGGTTTCAGTTCGTTAATGTTCATTTCTTGCTCCGAGTAAATATTTAAGCTGCTCCGGCACGAAATTATCCGCGTCGAAAAAGTTTTCAAGCGATACCGGCGTGTATTCCGGGAACAGCTCCCTCCAGTGCTTCAGCAAAGCAGGGGGCGCGGATCTGCGGCGCTCCCACGCCATTTCAAGCGAGAGCCGCACCTCGTCCTTAGTGCCGACGCATTCAAACGGCTTATCTTCGCCGTCAAGCACCAGCCCGTCCAGCATGCCGGAAAGCTCCTGCTTCTCCAGCATGTTGCACCCGAAGATCCCCGTCAGCACGTCGTCGTCAAGGAATGCAGCCAGCAGGATATACACATACAGGCATTTTGCGCAGCTGCAGCACCACGAATTCGTCTTGCTGCCGAGATTGCAGCTCTGGAATACCCCGAAATACTGCGGGTACTTCACGAATTCCCTTGCTATCTGCCATTCGCTCCAGGGGCGCAGCAGGCTGAAATACTCCGGGCAGCGTGAATATCCCCCGAAACTGCGCTCGCAGTATTCGCGGAAATCACGCTCGAATTCGGTGGATTTGCTGTACTGGTGGTTTATCGCGGTGCCCTCGACGTAACTTTCGTTCGCGCTGCTCTCGTTGGAAAGCGCGATGTATTTCAGTCCGTGGACGCAGGCGCAGAGTTCCGCTGAGAACGCCACCACCGCCGAAAACGGCGTGTGCCCGTTGAGATAACCCATCTTGTTGAGTTCCAGAAGCTGCCTGTCGATAGTGCGCCTGGGTCCTATTATGCGGTTATCCGGAATTCCAGCGGCAGACGCGCAGCCGAGGGTAGCCCCTCTCGGGTTGATGATATATGCGGAAATGTCCACCCCGGCTTTTTTCAGTAGTTCCAGTGTGACAACGCTGTCCTTGCCGCCGCCTATCGGGACGAGGGTTCCGGTCAATGCGTTGTTCTGTGCGGAAAGCGGCTGCTCCTCCGGCGCGTTTATTGTCATGAACGTGCCGAGATCCGGGGTTATGCCGTTGCGGTAGAAGAATTCTCCAAGCCCGTTGAAATAGAGTTTTTTCCACCAGTTCTTCTCCCAGGTTGAAAGTCCACCGCAGCGTACTTCGACCGTCGGCGGGCAGGCGCACTTCCAGTAGGAAACCAGTTCTGCCATGCCGAGCGAAAACGCTATTCTGTCCGCAAGAGCGTGGTCAAATTCCAGCCTGCTGAACTCCTCCGGGAAAGTCCACTGCGGATAAAAATGGTACTCGTCTATCGAAAAGTGGAACGTCAGCAGCGTGCTGCCGTCCTGCTCCGAAAAATCGTAACTGTGGTAAATAAAGCTGCGGTGCTTCTGTCGCTGCTCGTCGTAAAGGCTCATAGGTCCTCCGTTATGCGTGGTGATTGCGCAGGTCGTGTTTCTTCACGAAAGCGTCTATGCTTTCCTCGCTCTTTCTGTCGAAGCCGTCGTCGCAGGGAATAAGCGACCAGTACTCCGTGATGTGCAGCGCTTCGCCGTTTTTAAGCGGCTTTATCTCGCCAAGGCTTTCGCATTCAAGGAAAATCCCGTTCGTGAACGTTTCAAAATTGCAGCCGAAATCGGGGTATTCCCCGTCGATATTCATGCAGAAATTCTTCAGGAATATCTGCCCGTGGTTAACGACTGCAGCCCAGCCGTCCTCGTTGTTCATGCCGATTTTGAACTTCCCCGCGGAGCCCTTGACCTGCTGCAGCGTGCCGTATTTATTCCCGAGGAAGAACCTGTCGTCGTTGATGTCCGAGTAACTCCAGAAAACGTTTCTGCGGTTTGACAGCAGCCCGTTGTCCTTCACGCTCTGCGGGAATATCTCCACGCCGCCTGCCGCGCATACCGTCAGCGCCCATGGAGCCAGCGTGACTATCGCGCCGGAAACGTTCTTCACCTCATGGCGGAGTTCGACCTCCGCGCCCTCGTCAGCCAGCCTGTAAACCAGCCTGTGCTGCTGACCGGTGCGCGTTGCCGGCGGCGTCAGCGTGACTTCACCGCCGTTTATCGTGTATTCCACCGGCTCGTTATCGGGGACGTAGCTGTGCGGGTAGCTTTCCGGGCTGCTCCACAGTCTGTGACCACCGTATATGTACCACGTTTTGTCTGCGCCGAAGTATTCGCGCAGCTCGTCGGACTCGTCCCTGAATTCGCGGTCAACATCCTCAAGGAGCATGTTCTCCTTTCCGTTAAGGCAGTACGAGATTATGCGCGGACCAACGTCCACCGTGATGATAATGCTTGCAGTGCCGTTGTCCAGCTTTATGCACTTTCCAAAGTTCTTGTAGTTAATTTCAGTTGCTGTAACCATTTTATGCATACCCTCTGATTCAATTCGGAATTATGAGTTCGGAATTCGGAATTATTGAGCTGCTGTCGCAGCAAATTTCCGATTGTATCTTAATTTTATACTATTCCGAATTTTAAACTATTGCCGGTTTTGCGGTGAAATCTGCGCCGCAGGGACGCGGCTTCTCCAGCGCCAGCGACCAGATATCGCAGCACCGCGCCTGGAATGCACCCTGCCTGTGTCCCTCCCGGGAAGTCCCCATAAGCGCCCGCAGCGAGGTGTCCAGCGGGAGCGTGCAGCCTGCATTCTTCGCAGCGGAAAGCACTTCCCTGCCGCGGGAATTCATGCCGAGAATGCGGATATACGCGTCCGGCTCGTGCAGCATTTTCCTATCGACGTCAAGGAACGCACACAGCACCGCCCTGCGAATTCTTGCCAGCGTGTATCGCTTGGTCTTTGTCAGAAAGTACAGTTCGTCAAGGCTGCATGCCCTGCGAACTGCCTTGTAAAGCCTGTCGCCAAGTCCCTGCGCAGCGTCGTAAACATCGTAGAGATCCTCCGGCTTCATGGAGCGGAGTTTCGCGAGTATCGCGGTTTCCAGGCGCTTTATGTCCGCGGACGGCTCGTTTATCACCGGCGCAAACTGCGAGTAGTCCTCCCCGGCAAGAATGCGCTTTCTGATGAGCGACGCGCTCGCAAATCCCTGCGACTGCTCGTCGCTGTCGTGGTCGGCGCCCTCGCGCTGTATAGTCACCAGCTCAATGGAACTGCCGATGTCGTCCAGCGCCTTGATGTATTCCACAGCAAGGGTGTTGTTCGGGGAACTTATCGTCTGGTACACATCATCGGTGTAGAACTTGTTGACTGCCTGCGCCAGCGCCGCGGGGTAGCTTTTCCCACCGGTCATCAGCATCTGGAAGTACTCTGAATGCACCGCGTAATCCACCGCGCCAGCCGCTTCCCTCAGCGCGTCAACGCTGCCGCACTCGCTGCCGAATGAAAGCATATCCACGCAGCCAAGCGCCGAAATAATACCGACAGCCCCCCGCGCGAAGCCCTCCGCAGCGCATAGGCTGTACTTCACCGGCAGCTCAAGAACAAGGTCGGCTCCGTTTTCGAGCGCCGTGCGGGCGCGCGTGAATTTATCGAACACCGCGACGTCCCCGCGCTGCGTGAAATCCCCGCTCATGACCGCGACTATATGCGTGGCGCCAAGTTCCCGGGTCTTTTCCAGCTGGAATTTATGTCCGTAGTGGAACGGGTTGTATTCGCAGATAACTGCTGCTGTTTTCATAAAATGCCCCCTTTCCGGGTCGTTTGCTTCTCTTTCTATTTTACACCAAAACCCCGTCAAAATCAATAATTTTTCAAAAAAGACTTGATTTTTTTAGCGAAAAGTACTACAATATAAATGATATATGTGCAAAATCTCTGATATACTCTGATTTTGTATTAAAAACCAACAAATGAAAGGATTATCATCATGAAGATTCTTGTTATCAACGCCGGCAGCTCCTCGCTGAAGTACCAGCTCATCAACATGGAGGACGAGAGCGTTATCGCCAAGGGAAACTGTGACCGTATCGGCATTGACGGCCACATCAAGCACACCACCTTCGACGGAAGAAAGGTAGAGGCCGACTGCACATTCCCAACCCACACCGAAGCTTTTGAAAAGCTTGTTGAAGTACTCACCACAGGCGAGGGCAAGGTCATCGACAGCATGAGCGAGATCTCCGCTGTTGGCCATAGAATAGTACAGGGCGCTGAGGTATTCAGCAAGACAACACTCGTTACAGACGAGGTTATCCAGCAGATAGACGACCTGTCTGAACTGGCTCCCGTACATAATCACCCGCACGCGCTCGCACTGAGAGCCTGCAAGAAGGTCATTCCCGCTACTACTCCGCAGGTAGTCGTTTTCGATACCGCGTTCCATTCCACCATGCCGGAAAAGGCATTCATGTACGGTCTGCCCTATGAGTGCTACGAAAAGCTGCACGTCAGAAAGTACGGCTTCCACGGTACTTCCCACCGCTTCGTCACACAGGCGCTGGCTGACGCGCTCGGCAAGGATATCAAGGACCTCAAGATCGTTTCCTGCCACCTTGGCAACGGCTCTTCCATCACTGCGGTCGAGGGCGGCAAGTCCATCGATACTTCCATGGGCTTCACTCCGCTGGACGGCGTTATCATGGGAACCCGCTGCGGCAGCGTTGACCCCTCCGCGGTTACATTCGTCGCGAACAAGCTGGGGCTTTCTCCCAATGAGATGAGCGACTACATGAACAAGAAGTCCGGCTTCCTCGGCATTTCTGGTATCTCCAGCGATAACCGCGATATCACCGACGCCGCAGTACACGGCGACCACAAGGCTCAGCTGGCAGGCGAGATGCTCCGCTATGAGATAAAGAAGTTCATCGGCTCCTATGCCGCTGTTATGAACGGTCTTGACGCCGTTATCTTCACCGGTGGTATCGGCGAGAACTCCGACGATGTACGCGCTGACGTATGCCACAATATGGAATATCTCGGCATCAAGCTTGACGACGCTGCAAACGCTGGTCTGAGAGGCAAGCTGCAGAGAATTTCCGCACCCGACAGCAAGGTCGAGGTATGGGTAGTACCCACAAACGAGGAGCTTCTCATCGCACGCGATACAAAGGCTCTTGTCGGCAGCCTTTAATTCCGCATTGGTATGAAATTAAAATCCGCAGCCGTTATGACTGCGGATTTTCTGTAACGGGGGTGAGATCACGAAGCTGTTCTATCTGATACTTCTCGGGCTTTCGGGAGGGTATCTGCTGCTGCAGCTGGCTGCGTACCTCATGTTCGGTCGTGAACTTTTCCCGAATGCCGGGGAGCTTTTCGAGCACAAAAAGAGCAAAATGGAACTGCAGACTATCTTTCCGAAGAACATTCTGCGGCTGGTGGTTTTCATCTTTGTAAGTTCGCTCATCGGCGCCCTGCTTGAAACTGCAGGCGTGGTAAGCTGGCTGGGGCTTCCCTGCGCTGCCGCAGGCGGGCTTGCATTCAACTTTATGCTGAGCACCGTGCTGTCGCCGCTTTATCTGAAGTTCCAGAAAAAAGGCGTCCCCACCGAAAAGGAACTTGAAAACATGGAAGCCACAGTCACCGAGGATATCACCCCGGACATGTACGGTGAGATACGCGTCAAGCACAACGGAAAGCCGTATTATTTCCGCGCAGTTTCTGCGAATGGACGTGAGCTTCCCGCGGGGACTGACGTCGTCGTTATCTACAGCGAGGACAGCGCGTGCTTCGTGGAGTCGCGGGAAAGGTTCTTCGACGTGCTTTTCGACGAGGAAAACCCGATAACCGCGCCTCAGGAGGCGCCAGAAATCCCCAAGGAAAAAGGCAGCAACGAGATAGGGAGGGCTTAGATGAACGTAATTGTGTTCGATATTGGCGGCACGCTGATGGAATACACCAACATGCCAAACGTGTGGATAGACTGGTACGACAGCGCATTCCGGCATGTGCGCGACAAGCTGGGGCTGCCGCTGACTGACGCGCAGCTTGAAGCGTCGATAGAGGTGCTCAAGCAATATAATCCCCGCGTAAAGTACCGCGAAAAGGACTACTCCCCCGAGCAGATATTCAGCGACGCCGCGGCAGGCTGGGGCTTCCCCTATTCACTGCAGGAAGTGATAAGCGCGTTCTTCGAGGACATGCACCTGACGCCGCTCATCTATCCTGAAACTATACAGGTGCTTAAAAAGCTTCGTTCCGCGGGATGGAAGATAGCTACCCTGACCGACGTCGCAACAGGAATGCCGGACGAACTCCACAAAAGCTACTTCCCGGAGCTTATGCCGTATTTTGACATGTATGTATCGTCGCAAAGCTGCGGTTTCCGCAAGCCGAATCCCGAGGGAGTCCACCAGATAGCGGAGTATTTCAGGGCTGACGAGAAGCAGTTCATATTCGTGGGCGACGAGCCCAAGGACATCAAGACCACGCAGAATGTAGGCTGCCGCTCAGTTCTCATCGACAGGAAAAACCGCGATCTGCATCTCGGGCAGGATTATACAATAACCACTCTTGACGGGCTGCTACCTATATGCGGGGTAACAACATGACGAAACGCAAGATAATACTGCTGACATTAAGCGCGCTGGCAGCTGCATTATGTATATGCGCAGTGTGCGTACATCTGTGGTATGAGAGCCTTAAAACTGCGAAGCGAATCCCCAACGGCTGGGAAATAAACGGCGCGGAGTATGTCTACGCCGACTACAGGGAGATAGGATCGTACAAGGAAACCTACACGCTGATATGCCGTTCGATGGACGGAGATTTTGATTTCTATGAGATAGCGGAATATCCCGGTCGCGAATACATCGTAGAGAGGGTATTCTACGAAGCCGAGATCCTGAAAAGGAAATAAAAACGGGAGGGCGCTGACCCTCCCGTATTTTTATTCCTCCATCTGCTTGCCGAAGTACATCGCAGCAGCCTGGACCAAAGCGCTCTGCTCGCTGGTGGCAAACTCGTTGTCCTCGCCTGAGAGCATGATAACAGCGCCGTTGACGTCCCCCTGCGACAAAATCGGGGAACACGCGATGGCGTATCTGTCGATACCCTCGATGGGATTGAGCCGCTGGTCTTCCCTGCTGCGGTAAACGTGACTCTTGCGCTGCTCGATGAGGTCTTCCAGCGAGCCTGAAACTCTCCGCTCAATGACCTCCTTTTTCGCCATTCCGGATACCGCGATAACGTGGTCGCGGTCGCAGATGACTGCGGGGCAGCCGCCTACCTTTGACAGCACGTCAGCGTACTGCGAAGCGGTGCATGATATTTCCCCCACCGGCGAGTACTTCTTGAAGATCACTTCGCCGTCGGGACTGGTGTAAATTTCAAGGGGGTCGCCCTTACTGAAAACATTGACACGGATAACCTTGCCCCGTCTGTTGGGGCTTTTCTGCGTGATCTCCTGTGCGATATCACCCGTGTCGGAGTTAAAATTTGCGGTCAGACCTTTCGCCGGGTCGAGCCGCAGGAGCGTGTCGATATTCGGTTTGAGTGTTATCTCTATCCTGTCCTCGTAAACGAGAATTTTTTCAATAATCACCTCAAGGTCGGCGCGGCTGAGCGAATCCTTTTCGATGATGTCGTTGAAGATGTCGATGGCGGTCTTGGCTGTGCGGTTTATTCGTACTGTGGCGCTCTGTTTTTCAGCGATAAGCTGAATTTGGCTTTCAAGGGAATCTATCTGCTTTGCGAGGTCGTCCAACATTTCGCCGTAGGTTTCTTCAAACAGCGCTTCGTTATCGGGATTGCGGGCAATCTCCTTTATCTTTTGCCGTGCGAGGAGCTTCATTTCATTCTTTGCGTCCTCGATCCTGTCGCGCAGTATCTCGACTGTGGATTTTGTCTGTACTGTTTCCACCTTTTCTTCTTTCAGAGCTTCATCAAGTTTTGCTATCATCTCCTGCGAGTTGTCACGCACCATTCTGACGTACGCTTTCAGAGCCTCGTCAAGCACGGCGCACTTTGTGTGGTGAGATGTACAGCCCTGCAAGCCGCGCCTGTGGTAGCTTCCGCAGGTGTATGCGGGGTCGCGCTTGGGATTGCTTATCGAGAACATAGGTGCGCCGCAGTCGCCGCAGAAGATGAACCCCGAGTACACGTTGTCGTATTTCTTTACGCCGCGGTAGTGACCCTCTGTGCGGCTTTCAAGCTGCTTCTGGACTGTACTGAATAGCCTGTAATCCACGATAGGTTCGTGATGGTTTTCAAAGATGATATGCTCGCTTTCATGGGTCTTGAAATCAGCGCCGTTTATTTTGCGCCGCTTGTATTTTGCCTGTCGTAATGTCCCAATGTAGAAATCATTGCGCAGTATCTCGGATACGGAAACTATGCTCCATGTTGATTTTCCGCGGGTCTTGACTTCCTCGCCCTCGGCAATGCGCCGCTGTTCATCGTGCATTCTTGGGGTAGGGATACTGCTGTCCGTGAGATAGTTTGCTATTTTTCGGTAGCCGTTTCCCTCGGAGTACATGTGGAATATCTTTCTGATTACTTCGGCGCACTCCTCCTCAATCTCGATAGTCTGATTCTTACCGCCTGTTATTCTGTATCCATACGGAACGGCGCACAGCCACTTCCCCTCCTGCTGACGGTTCTGGATAACGCTCTTTACCTTTTTGCTGGCGTCAGTAACAGGCATTTCGTTTATCAGGAACCTGAACTGAATCTGCACCCAGTCGTCGCAGGTAGGGTAGTCGATACCGTCACCTATCGCAATGATACGCACCCCGCTGTCACGGAGATCTTCAAGTTCAACAAGTCCTTTGCTGTTCCGGCGGGAAAATCGGCTGAAATCCTTGACTACAAGTATCTGGTGCTCGCCGCGTATCAGTTTGCGGCGCATTATTTGATAGAATTCGCGTTGGTCGAACGTGTAGCCCGATCGGTCTCTGTCGGCGTAGAATGTTAGCCCCGCTTCGGGAAATTTCGTGCGGACGTACTCTTCAATAATAGCTTTCTGGTTTTCTATCGAGGTATTGTCGCGGTCGAGTTCCTCGTCCACGGATATTCGGCAGTAACCGGCTATGCTAAGTCTTTCCAATATCGTATTCACCTTTCAGAAATTTTATTATCATTATTGTAACACAGATTTTCTTAAATTTCAAGTGTTATTATAAAAATGGGAGCAGCCATCAAGCTGCTCCATTATTTAATCTGGAGTATTATTCCGTCTCTTCTGCCATCTCTTTTATGGCTATATCCATTCTGTTCTTTTTAAGCAAAAAAAGCGTGGATTCAAATAGGTCGTCGTGACCGGATGTCAGTATTATTATTTTATATTTCTTTAGGCGGAGAGGAGCTAACTCTACCTGAAGAAATTCAGGTATCGGCTGGCATGCTTCCTGTGTTGTACGCCACAGGAGAACCATTTTTTTATTGTCAATGATTTCGACCTGCATGAGTATTTCCTCCTTCGCTTTGCTGTCTGAGTGTTAGCGTTACCATAAAATGGCGCAATATGCCTACGTTCACTATGCAAAGTGAGGACTAATATTGTATAGATCGGAATGCGTATCGTTCTGTAATCAATGGACGTACCTCTTGATAAGTTTGTTGAAAGGAGACAATTATTTGCCGGTTCTTTGATGTAATCCGTATGCTTGTTGGAGCATTTCACGAGCTTCTGCAATGTACAGCTCGCTGCGGCGAGGATCATATTTTAAGTAATTTTCAGCGTACTTTATTGCAACAGAAAGTATTTGTTCGTGGCTGCGGCCGTCCGTATAATTTTCGGTCAGCATACCGATTACCACAGCAAATGTGATCGCAGAGCTATGATTGGCTTTATCGCACATTGTCAGAATCTTATGTTCAATCAATCCATTTATCTGACTCATAAACATGCCAAGCGAGTTATTGACTTCTTCGTGAATAAAGTTTCGGATAAGCGATTGATTTTCAATAGTTGCTTCAATATTTATTCTGTCATCAAGTAAGTATCTTACCGCTTCAGAAAAATTCATTTTCTTCTGTGCAGCAAATTTTTCTATGTTTTCAATCATGTCATCGCTCATAGCAATAGGTTTTTGTTGTGTTCTTCTCATGATAAATCCTCCTTAAAGTTGAAATTCAAAAGTATTAAATATGATTTGTGTGAAATTCACTGCAACGCCTTTGGCGGTGCGGTGTTAGGTAGCGGTGGTAACACCGCTATTCCTGCCAGAGGAGAGGAAACTTAAACAGGTGCAAGGTGAATGATAAAATTGAGGTCAAAAATCATGTAACAAATGCAACAAAATGACTATATGATAAGAACTTAAATCTTTACTAAATAATCTGGACGTAATTTTTGTTGCATTTGTAACGCTGGATAGCTCAAACTCAATTTCCATTTGTGTCATTTGTTTCGTTTGTAGCACAATACAGATTAAACGTAAATTCATACAAGATCTTTGCTTTTTATTGTTGTAACAAATGTTGCAAATGAAACAAATTTCATTTAAACAGTTCGGGGTTAACTTCATAATGTTGCGTAGGTCTACGACCCGACCCGAAATATTTTGTTTCAGTTTCTCGAATCCAGTTATATTCAAGAAGTGTTTCGACAGGACGTGTCAGCTGTTCCATTTTATTGAATTTTCTGCACATCTGCATAAGTTCACGCTTGCTGAATGAGTGTTTTCCGTTTTGTTTGATTTTTCCCAACACATATTCGGCTTCCGAGCGTTCACTCAGGCTTCCACAGCTATATGCGTATATTGCACAGGCTTTATAATACTCTGCAATGTAAATAGCAGCTACAAGTGTATCTTTATTGACTTCTCTGTCATTAGGCTCAATTCTGTTTTCAAAATAAGCTATGCAATGCAGCAATCCGCAAATTCTAAGAATAAGTCCATGGAACTTTCCGCCCCAATCAGGGCATTCAGCAAAATCTGTTTTGAGCTTCGGCTCTATCTGTGTATTATAGTAGTTCGCAAAATAGGCAGACGCTTCCACTGTAAAATGAAGAATTCTGTGTTCGTAAGCAAACATAAACAGTTTATTATGAAGAGAATAATCTATTATCCTTCCATATTCATCATATAAATTCTCATCTACAGGTGGAGATTCATATTTGCGCTCGCCAATCTTTGATTTAGGAAAGACGTATATCAGTCTTGCGGTCATTCCGCTTGCTTTGAAAGATTGGTTGCTCATAAGATCATTCAAAATATACGGCTGACCGCACACACAGATTGAAAGCAGTGGTTCGGAAATAGATATAGAACAGCCATTGCAACGATCTTTCTGATATCTGTCTCCTCCCCAGCCTTTTAGGAGTAAATCAAGATTAGGGATTCCATTTGAGTACCGCCCAATAAAATTCTTGAAAATTCCTGCTTCATCTGATAGCATAAGCAATGTACTATGATAATGAAGAAGTTCAGCAAGTACCTCGGGAGTTACATCGTCTATGACTGTTCGAAGCGGTTTTTCTTTTTCCAGCAATTCAATAGATGTTCTGATTTTAGCAAGCTCATCCGGATGGGTTTTGGATTTTCGTTTTTGATCGAGTTCCGCACGCAGTTGATTCAGTTTTTCATCTGCTTTGAAAAGTTCCTCTTTTTCTGAATTTTGATAATAAGCAGTAAACTTATCAAAAGGCTCACGTATGTAGCGCAACACCGGAGATTTTCTTTCAGCAGGTTCAGCCAAAATCAGCATGTATAGGTTCAATGGTTCTTGATGTCCGATTTTTCCTTCCATTTTGTACAGCCTGCTAAAGCAATAAGAGAACGCAGACAGCAACGCTGAGGCTGCCATTGCAGCGTCAGTAGCGGTAGATAACGAAATGCTTTCGGCTAGTTTCCGTGTTTTGGGCGGTAAACATCGAAGTGGGAAGTCTGGTATTTCGTTTTGAATGCTTCCGATTTCGATTGGCTTATTCCATGTTGTAGAATCATTTGACATATTTATTCCTCTTCTTTGTAGTATTATCCAACTTATCTGATTTTGAACTGTGTTAGTCAAAAGTTCAGATATATCTGAATAAATTGATTATACTATGTTTATCCGGAAATGTCAATATGTTTTCGCAAAATAATTGCGTAATTTCTGAACTTTTTGTCAAACTATATTGACAACTGTAATTAATTATGTTAGAATTGTAAATATAATAGAAGAGGTGATTTTGATGCTGCTAAAGATATTCAGCAAACGTTTAGCTGATTCAATGGAACTTAACGGTAAGAAACAGATAGATGTTGTTCGCGATCTTGGGATACCACGCTCTGCAATGAGTCAATATCTTTCAGGCAAGTTTGAACCAAAGAAAGAGAGAATATATCAACTTTCGGAATACTTTGGAGTTACTCCGGAATGGTTGATGGGATATACAAATGACCCACAGGGTCATGTTATGATCAATGCCTCTATGTTTGGCAGTCAGGAGGAACCCGAAGAATACGATCCGCATATAGAATACCTATCCGCAGAGCAGGCCGGTATGGGCAAACGAATAGCTTCTATACGCAGGCAGCGTAAGCTGTCTGTTGCAGAGGTTGCAAATCGTGGCGGTATAAGCGAATACAAAATTCGTCAAATTGAACGTGGGAAGGATTACACCAATTCTGATATTCAGAAAATTGCCAATGGTATGGGGGTAGATATTGAAATGATTTGGCGCTGGGATCAGAAACAGCTTGTGAGATACACCAGCGATAATGACTCTTTTATTATTACTGAAAAAGAAAAAAAGCTCATATTGGCATATCGCGAACGTGAACAATTACAGAGTGTTATTGATAAAATTCTTGATTTATCTGGTGAAACAGGGAAAGGGATTATAGCGGCTATGATTGCGAAGAAGTAAATATGTAAATGTACAATGCTTTTATATTGGTTAAAAATAATATAACACTTGATATTTTTAGTATTATATGTTATAATATATACGTTATAAACGAGTTGTTTTAGGAGGGATTTTTATGTCTGCGAAAATTACAATTCATAATCTGGGTCCAATAAATGATTGTACTATGGAACTTGAACATTTCACTATTCTTGCTGGCAAACAAGCTGCGGGAAAAAGCACCGTAGCCAAAGCCATATACTTCTGTCGAACAATAAAGGATGATATTTGTGAGGAGATTCTAAAATACAATTTGCTTGGAAATCAACTCAAATTAACAACAATTGTTCAGAGAACACTTAGAAATAAGTTCCTTCAAATGTTTGGGACCTCAAAAGCTATGGCATCAGATATGAAACTAAGATATGACTATTCTGATGATACATTTGTAGAAATTACACTCAAACTCCGTGAAAATGAAGAATATATTAATCCTAAATATGTATATATTTTATTTAGTAACAATATAGTGGATTTTATCCGTTCAAGAAGCAATATATTTAGTTTTGAACGAAGTGACATTCAAGCAGAGCTTAATGCGCTGTTTAACGATAATTATGATGCTATCTTCATTCCTGCGGGAAGAAGCCTCATTACATTGCTGACTTCACAGCTAAATTATCTTTTTGCCACTATGGACGATGATCAAAAACGTAGTATTGATTTCTGTACTCAAAAATACATTGAGAAAATACTAAAAATTCGTCCTCTTTTCAATGATGGTCTAGAGGGACTTGCTGAATTAAAAAGCAATATGATGAAACTAGACCAGAAAGCCCTCTCCATTATGCTCAAACAGATTGATGCTGTTTTAAAGGGAAGATATGTATTTGCAAATGGAGAGGAAAGGTTATATCTTTCAAATAATTACGGTAATACAGATCGATTTGTAAAGATTAACTATACTTCCTCTGGTCAGCAGGAAACAGTATGGCTATTCAATATTCTGTTCCATATTCTGGTTACGAGAACGAAATCGTATATTATTCTTGAGGAACCAGAAGCACATTTATATCCTGATGCGCAGAAAGTTGTGTCTGAAATGCTTGCCCTTATGTCTAATCAGTCATGCGAACTGCTCATTACAACCCATAGTCCGTACATTTTAGGCGCGGTCAATAATCTGATTTATGCAAATGCTATCATTAATGCAAACAATAGGGATAGTATTAAAAATCTTGTTAATGAAAAGCTTTTTATTAATGAGCATAATGCATATTATGTTGACAATGGAATGATTCAATCCTGCATCGAAGATACACCGGAAAGATTGATAATCAATGAAGTCATAGATGGAGCTTCATCTGATATCAATCAGCTTTACGATGAGCTTTTTGATATTGCAAATACGGAGGATTAAAGTATGCTTTTTGATGGTAGATCTTGTTGCCGTGATGATGCTCCAATGGTTGTAAGTTCTGAAAAAGGCAATAAACATATACTAAAAAATAAAAACCGTCAAAAAATTTATCAATACAGAGTCGATGGTGATATTCTTTCAAGTAAGGATGGTGAGAAATGTGATTTCATTGTTGAGGTTGAAACTCAGTCTAAATCAACTGCATTTGTGATTGAGCTTAAAGGTTCAGACCTTGAAAAAGCAATTCGGCAAATAGAGACTACAACTAATCGTTTTGGTATTTCTAGAACCTATAATGTACAACCAAGAATTATCATTCATAGAGCTCGTACCCAACAGGTACATGGGTCAGTTTATAGAAGCTTTAAGAATAAATTTCCACAAGCAATTGTAAAAGAACATATTTTCGAGGAAGTTGTAATTTGACATTTGTTATACGCACCCTATATACGGATATTTCCTTACTCAACATGACGGCAAACCATAGGTACTTTTGTGTACGACAGTTAAAACAATTAAAAAGTATGTTAAAGGCATTAGGTAACTACTGCCTTTTTGCTGTCTACTTTAACATAGCCAAACGGCAAGATAATAGATTTTGATTCTATCATAGTGAGTTCGATTCCCACTTTTCTGAAAAAGGATTATCTCAGAGATGCATACTATTAAAAAAGGCATGCTTGACGATGATAGTTTTTTTATGTAACAATGATAGATATTTAAGAAAGTACAACTTTCACTAAAAAGCAACAAATGTTAGCTATAAAAAGGCTTTTAGAAATTGGACCGATTGAAACAAAATTGGCTTGTCTGCTGAAAAAGAAATATTACTAAGCGATTAATGAACTAAAGCTTCTCATTTCTACCGGTTCAGTAAAAATCTATACGCTGGAAATGGTTTGGGGAATCATACATAAACTGCTGTTTGAGACAGTTTTGAATCAACTTGCATGCCATTTCTTTGTGAGATAACATGGTTAGTGGTTTCGCTTCGCAATTCATGCATTTGTGACACGCTTTGGGATTGATTCCTTTATTTCCCGGAATAGATATCATTTGTATGGGAATTAGCGTGGTATTGATGCGCTATAATAAAGTCGTAACATTTATCCAAAAATAATATTATAAACAGGAAAAACAAGCAATGATAAGTATTAATCAATAAAGTACAAGAAAAAGATAAAGAGGAGACGTCTGGAATAAGGGAATACAATAAGAGTTTCATGATCCGAGAACGAGATCGGATAAGGCTAATTAATTCAACTATTTTGTATGATCTCTGTGATTCACTTTTCCAACTTCTGCAAGTGTTTTAGTTTAAAATTAGTTGTCATTTAACAAATACTGTCTCTAAGCAGATAGGCTACCGTCGAACCCTTTTCTACCAAAAAGTCCAATATTGTAGCTACTTTTTTTGCATTATTGGGATTCTCTTTAATTTCACTGCGATTTTGTGAAATATATCTTTGAATGAATTCCTCCAGAAGGAAAATAGTATTTTTGAACAAAGGCGTATGTGACAGTGAATGATGAGTGTTTATTACATTATATATAAGCTTAAAATTACTTTCCGGTTCTTTATCATTAGTGTCATGAATAACCTTTGCCAAAGAATAGAGGACAGCAGGATGAAATCCAACCTTGCAAATACATTTAGAGAAAAAAAGCATTAATTGACCTGATGAGATAAGTTCTATAAAAGCTTTTACATTTATGAATTGTGAGAACATATAGGTTTTAAATATTGAATCGAAATTATTATAGTATGTATTCTCCTCGCAAAAATTGTCAATTGTTTCGCAAACATTTTGAGATGAACATTGGTTTGCAATGCAATCAAAGCTTAAATTCCAGAGATACCAGAAATCATTCACATTATCTTTTTGGCAGTAAGCTAAAACATCGCTAAGAAAATATTGGGTGTTATGACTCACACCAAGACAATTAAGGATATTCTGTGTATGAACACATCTAGGATTTTGATATATGTTTTGTGCAGTGTTTTCAATGAAATAAAAATCTAAATCAATGTTTCTTTGCGGATGATACATGTCATGTGCAAACAGAGTTTTGCATATTGATATTTCGGTTGAAGCAATTTTTGAACTATTAACATGGCACTCAAATGGTAATGATATAAGTAAGATTATTTTTTCGTTTTCAGAAAGCATATCAATATTAGCATTTTTCCCACCGTTTTTTAAAAAAATGTTGATGTTTTTTCTGTGTACTCTATAAAACTGTTGTGGGGATATACCACTCCCTTTAGAAACTTCATTATGGTAACTCGGCGCTAGATAAACGTAAAGCTTCATCATGAGCATAATAATATCTTTGTGTTTCTTGTATAAACTTGTTTTAATTTCATGCAGAATTTCCTTTAAAGATATCTGCTCTAGCATAAGGCCAAGTATAATAAAAATAGGATTTCGAAGAGACACTTTGTCCCAATTCGAATAATTGTTGAACAAGAATGATAGGGATTTGATCAACGCTTTTAACAAATAGACATCTGCACCAATTCTTCTTTGGCTGATTGCCGAATAGAAGTATAATTTAATGGTTCTAGTGTATAACATTAATAAATATTTGTCAGCAACATTTGAAAAGTCGCATAATATAACGCACGCAAATTCAACAAATGTATGTTCATTTATTATAGAATTATTGTTGTTTGAAGCAGCATTTACAAGTTCTTTCATCACGAGCAAAGGGGCACCCTCGTATTGAGGATAATTCTTATAATCGTCTATTTTCCCATCAATATGTGCATATAGCCATAGAATTAGTCCTGCTTCTTTATTCCTCTGTTCGCTATTTTGCTGTATATTGTGCTGATATTCTTTTTGTTCATCAGTTAATTTAGGGTTGGTTTCGATTTGAATACCGTTTTCAAATTCAGAAATAGTGATAGTCTGACGCCTTTTGTCAATTCTGCAAAGAAGAAATTGTTCGGTGTGTTCAAGTTTATCATATTCACCAAAAGTGGTGTCAATGATAGTTTGTATTGTATTAGCTCGTTCAGCAGCGTGTTCCTGAGATTCTCCTTCTGCACAAAACATTTGATATTGCCAAACCACATCTTCCAGCGTCTTTTTTCTATATGGCAAGCCATTACTTTGCTGACGTTCATCTTTGAAGATACTATTAATGCCATGATTAAGAAAATTAATCTTGTAGTTTTCATTAATTAATCGATTAGTATCCAATTCAAATAAACACTTTGTCCTCATAAGTATGCAACAAATAGGAAACAGCTTTTCAGGATATGCTAATACCATGCTCACCAATACAGAAGTAATCGATACTGATTTAGATATAGATAATATTTTTTGACATAAAGATACTGCATTTTCTTGGTTAAGTAAATTGATGGTTTCATAAAGCCATTTTTCCAGTGCCATATGTATATTGCAGTATAGTGCCGGTGCATTGCTAAAACCTCTATATGCGTTCCACAGTATTTCGTGGCAGTATTGATTTATAACAGTATTTTCTGAAATATAAACAGGTTCCAAATTCACTCTATAGTATCTGTGGTTATTTTCTGAATTATAAAAGTTTTCAGTTGTTTTATTAATAAAATCTATTATAAAGCTTAAAGTGTTATGAGGATTGGCTCTCAGCAAAGATAAAACAGGAGTATAGTAAGCACTGTAATGATTATTATGTGAATATGAATAATTAATTCCAAAAGAACATTCGTTTGATAAATCAAATGAATAGCTAATCATACTATAATCTTTCTGTGGTGGAATTATCCACATACTGCTCGCCCATTTTATCACCATTTGAGGAGCTTTATTACAATAATAGAAACTTGTAACTGTATCTGATAGAATATACATGAGTATATCTTCAAAGTAGCTGTGGTTTTCTGATCTTTCTTTTACCCATTGTTCAAATAAGTTGTCAATTTCATTATATATTTCATAACCTGAAAGAGAAATAACGTGATAAAGTAATTCTTTTGTATCTCTGTCAAGATAAATATTATTGTGATTATCAGCTTGCCGACACAGAAACAATGCTAATAATCCCGCTTCTTTTGTGCTTTCTCCTTCCTTATTGTTCTGCGTCCATGCTTGAAGTACCTTACCAATATGAATGATCAAAAGTTTTGACCAAGGAATTACTTCTTTGTATCTCCAGACAAAAGATATAAAGTTGTTCCATCCAGTACCAAAAGGCATAGTGAACCAATATATATTTGATTTTATTTTTTCATTATTTCGGCTTAAGCTGTTTAAGAATTTTGTGTTCACTATTCTACATGTAGTATTCAGTAAAACGGCGGTTCTATCTACATGGCAAAAGTTGTCAGCACAAAGATAATGCTCTATTAAGCTAAACATTAAATTATTTGTAGTACCTAATAAAATAATTAATATTTCGTCTTTCCATATATGTGATATAAAACTATTTAGCAAAATATCAGAAATCCACGCGTGTGTATCTGAATACGAGGTGATTATCTGATCATTTAACCAACTCCTAAATATTTTCCTAATTATATAGCTATCACCCATATTATCAAAGAAATCCTTAGTACTATTAGAAGTTTTGTATAACTTAGTCAAATAATGCTTTACAATGATTTCCTGATATACATCGTGGGAAAATCTATAAATCTCAAACCTATTATCGTAATAAATAATACCATCTTCAGATAAAGCACTAACAATATCAACATTATCACTAATTTCTTTATAATTGTAATGTCCTTTACTGATAATAGAAAGTGCTATATTGGTTGCAACTTTTCCTCTTGCATCAGGAGCAGAGGTGTTAAAGCTATCTTTTTTGCATATTACGATGTCCCATATCTTATTCAAAAAGTCAAACAGAGAATTTGACTTTTCTGCTGATATCGTCTTAATGTACATAGATAAATAAAATAAATTTGTTATATAATCAAGCACATTTTTATTTTGGGGCAGAGTTATTCCATTGTTTTCTGCAAAGATTTTAATTTCTTCTGGAGATAGTTTCTTAACTTCAAAATAAATATTTTCTGAGTTATAAATAACATCATTAATGAATCGTTCAACATATGCAGATCTTATTGTGAAAATGACTTTCCACTGATACTTTATGAGCATATTATAGAATTCAGTAAATATTATAGTGCGTTTAGCATTTAGAATGTTTTCAGCTGATTCAATAACACATACTTTGGAAGTTTGATTTAAAAAGGCAGCACAAAATTCTTCCATTGTACCTGTACCGAATCGGAAAGAAACATCAGCCATGGAAGGGACATCAAAGTCAGTAGCAGTAAAAACAAAATAACGAACATCTTTTCTGGAAGTTAAAGCGTCCTTTACAATTGCAGATTTTCCAGTGCCGCCTTCTCCATAAACAAGCATAGTATTTTGTTTGTTATGCAATAATTTGTCTATGTCTATCGTTGGGCGATTTAGTTTATATGTTTTTTCATTATAAATTATATTAGAGTTAATACTGTGTAATATGCTGATTTTATGCTCTTCGATTTTTTTTAGAAAATCTCTTATACCCTTGTTTGGATTGAAAAAATAGTCAAAAACAGCTGATAAGTCTTTTTTTAAAGCCATTATTTCAAAGTGACTTTGCATTCTCCATTCTACAGAAATACCGAGCATCTGCCCAGCTGTTTCTATTTCTTCTTTTGCTTTTGGCTGGGTATTATTGGTATCATTACTTGCACCAAACTCCTTATTGGTATAAATAATGAATCTATTGATTCCAGGATATTTCTCTGAAGATTGTTTTATTGCTTCGATTAGTTCACTCTTTCTGTTAGAAAGAAGAGTTCCAGCATCGTAGTATTTGGCCTGAAAACCAATATAATCATTTTTGAATATAATTGGCTCAGTTTCAATGTATGGTTGATTATAAAATCTATATATACCGTACTTCTGTCCAAATTCATAGCAAAAAAGCTGATATGCAAAATATTCAAATTCATGTCTGCAATCATCGAATAAAATATTAAAATTATCCCAATTTACAATACTCATGGAAGTGTTGCTCCTTTATCCATCATATACAAAAATAGCCAATTGTGTATTACCACTTTGTGTATTTATATTATATCATGTAATTTTTAAGATGTCAACAAATAAAACTAGCTCTTTAAGTTATTAAATTATAATTTCAATAAATAATATTGAAACCTAAAATAAGATAAACCGGCAAAGAACATTTTATCTCACCGGTTGCAATACATGGGTCATTTTATTCAGCGCCTCAGATTGTATCAATGTGTTCAGAAAAGAAAACTATAAAATACGTATAGTACTCTGAATTTTCTTAGGAATAACGATGTATTCTAATTCTGCAATATGGTGGACGATTACGCATATTAACTACCACGTTGTTTTATTTTAACGGAGGTATGGCTTGTCTTTTCACTGAAATTTTACATGCGATTTCGACAAAATTCTATTATGTGAAAGGCACATTTCATATGCTTCAGTATGCATTCATAATTATATCTCTATGTAGAAGATAAGGATTGAAATAAAAATCAATGTCGGTATGTCATGCTCTTGATGAGTTTTGTATTATGTCCGGGCATTGTACACGTCTTGAAATGGGGATATAAATAGAACCGCCCAAAGAAGATTGGGTCTGAAAAAACAACTGTGTAAACGCGAATAAACCCGAAAAACGTACCAAAGCTAAAAATGCAGCAAAACAGGGCAACGCTGGAGAGCGCCCCGACGCAGCTGCAAGATATACGGTGAAGAGCAGCGGAGCTAATTCGCTGCTTTTCTACTTCACCGGTATCTTCCAGCGGATAAACTCCGGGAGTTTGAGGTGGCCTCCCCCAGTGGGGGAGGTGTCACGGAGTGACAGAGGGGTTGACCGACAGAACAGAGCCCTCAATGGTTGTCATGCTGCAAATCTATCCTCAAAATAAATCGTGAACTGAGCGTAAGCCAGCCCCCAGTCGCGAACAGGCATAGTCCACTTCTTTGAAATCTCGGAAACGCTCATATAAACGACCTTGCGGATAGCGTCATCGGTCGGAAAAATCGACTTGGATTTAGTGAATTTTCTGACCATTC
>ERZ827156.89-NODE-89-length-123337-cov-13.028293_pt1 | contig 123337 bp, 121 predicted proteins | sample MGYA00519919_ERZ827156 | MGnify/ENA primary metagenome ERZ827156 (study PRJEB31778, sample SAMEA3449269) | human gut metagenome | biome: human gut; feature: human-associated habitat; material: faeces | place: United Kingdom | collected 2010/2012 ... | reverse complement strand
ATGCAAGCAAGACACGTGCAAAATCCAATAAATGGTCTTTGTGCGGTGTTGCCTTTATTCCAAAAACTTTGATAAAAACAGCACAGGACGAAAGAACCACTTTCGCCCTGTATTTTTTAACTTGATTTGAAACGTACGACTGCAATTATTCTTCCAGCCCTGCCTCGTCGGTGTAGGGTGAAACATCGCTGAAGTACACCGCAAGCTTCTCAGACGGCGACCTGAACGAAAGAATATCCCCGGTCTGTTTGTCGATAGTCACGGTGAACGAGCTTCCCGAAGTTTTTCCATGCGCGGTAAGAACTCCGTCCTTTTCCGTGATCTCAGAAGCGTCAATGTCGCTCAGCAGGTCTATTCCCCCGGCGATGATCAGCGGAAGCGCCGTGTGATCTCCCCCGTTGTCGCTGACTGAAAGTTCCCCCAGACCAGCCGAAAGTTTACCGTTTTCAACAGTCATAACGACGCCTGAAAGTTCGTCGGGCGATGTGAACGCGAATTCCCACCTGCCAGGCTCAATGCGGTCTATATCAGCCTTTGCGGTGCTTTTGCTGTAGGTTATTTCCGCGCTGGAAGAAAATCCGCTGTTCATATCCGGCAGTTTTTCAGAGGCAAACGGCATTTTCACGGAGCAGCCGCAGAGCATGATAATTCCTGATAAAGCCGCAGCACAAGTAATTCTGGTAGATCTCATAATACTCCCCCTGTATGTCAGTAAGGAGCGATCACCTGGAATACACCTCCGGCAGCGCAGCGATGATATCCGTGGGAAGCACGCTCTCCGCGGGCATTCTCTCACACAGTATATCAGCCGCCTTCCAGTGGCAGTAAGCCCCCGAGCACGCCGCACGGAATGGCTCCACGCCCTGCGCTGCGAATGCTCCGATAATGCCGGTGAGCACATCGCCGCTGCCTCCCTTGGATAACCCGCGGCAGGCGTGCGCATTCACGCAGATTTTTCCCTCCGGTGAAGCAATGACCGTGTCAGCGCCTTTCAGCAGCAGCGTAACGCCGTATTCCTGCGCGAAACTTTTCGCAGCGCCCAGCCTGTCTGACTGTATCTGCGACACGTTCATGCCTGTCATTCTGCTGAATTCCAGCGGGTGCGGCGTCAGGATAGTATCGCCTGTCCGCTCCTTCAGTACATCTATATTCCCGGCGATGGAATTTATGCCGTCAGCGTCGATAATTACCGGACAAGGCGCGTTTTTTATGACGAATTCTGTCAGCGCCCTGGTATTTTCGCTGTTGCCAAGTCCGCAGCCGATGACCACCGCTGAAGCGCTCTCCAGCTTTGGCAGGACGATATCCGTCAGCATTTCAGGCGTGGTGTTCACGAAACCGTCCGGAGTTTCCGGCAGGGGAACGTACACTGCCTCGTGTAGCCCAGCAGCGATTATCCTGACCGCGCTTACGGGACTTGCGGCAAAATACAGTCCCACGCCGCTCCTCAGCGCCGCAGCAGCGCACATGTACGCCGCTCCGTTGAACGACAGACTGCCCGCAAACCCGACCAATCGACCGAACGTACCCTTGTGCGTATTCCTGCCATGCTCAGGAAACGGTCTGCGCAGGCTCTCGTCCGTCAGGAATGCGACATTGTTATCCCTGAAGCACTCGCTGCCAATGCCGATATCAAGCAGGCGCACTTCCCCGAGAATATCGGAAGCAGGCGCATTCAGAAGTCCCTGCTTCATTGCAGCAAGAACCAGCGTGTGAGTTGGCTTGAAGCAGCGCTCATCGCGCTCTCCCGTGTCAGAATTCACGCCGCTGGGGACGTCAACGGCAATTCGCAGGCTGCATTCATTCGCCAGCCGTATCAGCTCTGCCGGCTCGTCGCGCAATTCCCCGTGGAAGCCGGTGCCGTAGATGCAGTCCACGACGCAGTCCACCATGCGGAATGCGTCAGCTCTCGTTTCATAGGAATACACAGAAGTCCCCCGGGGAAGAAGCGAAAAATTCTTTTCCGCGTCCGGAGTTTTGGGCATTCCCGCAGCAAGCAGCACCGAAACATCGCGCCCCTGATCACGGAGAAGCCGCGTTATCACAAACCCGTCGCCACCGTTGTTCCCCGAACCGCACATCACCAGAATGCGCGCGTTTTCCGGAACGACATCTGCTATGAACTCTGCGCAGCACGTGCCGGCATTCTCCATCATCTGATAATAGCTTGTCCCACACTCGTCGCACCTGCGCTCCGCGGTTTTCATCTGTGAGTTTGTAACAACGTACTGCATTTTCTCCTCCGTTATCGTGAAAAACTAAAGCCCTGCATAACGCAGGGCTGTTATATTCAGTTGTAATGATTTTAATGGTTCATTGGAATGTACCGCCTTGAGTGATTTGTAGAAACAAATTTCAGGTTTCCATCGGACTAAGTTCCTTTCATAGATTTTCCTGCTAATATACTGTGTTTCACCGGAACCACCTGCTTTCTAGGTCGTAAAGATCTGAAGGGGTGATCTATGTAAACGCATATAGCGGTAAGAAAATCATCTGCGGAGCTTCCGGGCGAGGTCGGATAATGGACTAGACGTCCTGTTTGGCGTAATCTGCACCTTATGGGTCAGACAGTACCCTGTGCAGCTGATCGCCGGTTTTATTTGCTCAGCCCTTGTCACGAGCCGCAGATGAAGAATACTGTGAATCGGTAAGTTCCACCGGACTCGCTTCCTTTCTGCTTAAAGCTAAAATGTCGAAGAAATTGATCAGAGGTGCATCGGAAGGTTTTCCTTTCACGATACTTGTTGAATTTAAGTAATCAGCTTAATTCATTGGTTCTTACCTCTTTCATGGATTAGGTCAGGATATTTGGTAGGATGTCAAGTGAAACTTCATCTTAGATGCTTGTACTTATTTCCTTTCCTTGACTATATAATACCACAGATATTATAAAAAGTCAATAGTTTTTTCGATGAAAACTGCGTTTTTTTGTGATTTTTAACAAATGCACATATTATACTCATCCGTTTTACTAATTCTCAACAAACTTTTCCAGCCGCTGCACTTTTTTTGTTGAAAGCCCTTGACAAAGCCGCGTATTTCTGGTATAATACTATTGTTGTCAATTCAGGCAGCATGACTCATTAGCTCAGGTGGTAGAGCACTTGACTTTTAATCAAGGTGTCCCGGGTTCGAGTCCCGGATGGGTCACCAAAAACGGCGCTGTTATGCGGATTTTTTCGCGGCAGCGCCTTTTGTTTTGCCCGAAAATAGCCGGCACAAAAAATCAAGGTGTCCCAAGCTGATCAATATGGGATTTATGTCTGCTGTTGATAAGTTTGTAATTCGCTGCCAGATGTAAATACAACTGAGTAATAGCAATGCTGCTATGTCCCATGATGATCCGGAGGACTTCAAGATTACCGCCATCAATGAGATAGAGTGTAGCAAACGTATGCCGCAGCAGATGAGGGCGCAATCTCTGAATACCTGTATCAGCTTTCAGCTTAACAAAAAAGCAGTCAATGACATTGGTATCTATAGCATTTCCGAAACGATCCAGGAAAAAGGGTGAACCAGGCTTCCGATCAGCGAAGCGTGCGGCGTACTTCCGGAGGTGCTCACACGTCGAGGAGCCCAGAGGAACAATGCGCTGCTTATCTCCTTTACCGTTCACAAGAACAGTACGCTGCTTAAAGTCGATATCCTTAACAAGTATACGGGTAGTTTCAGCACGGCGCAGCCCACAATCAAGCATAAGGAGAACAATGCATTTATTACGCAGCTCGATAGTATCAGCAAGATCGAAGCAGGACAGAAGCGTATTGATCTCATCATCGGTAAGAATAATAATTTCTTCACGCTTCTGCTTGATAAGCTTCAGCTTACGAGAGCAATCGCCGATCTGGTCATTATCGATAAGAAAGTTATAGAAAGCCTTGACCGCCCTTACTTTGGTGTTAATGCTGGTAGACTTAATGCCGGAAGCGCTGAGATATATGATATAGTCCCGATACTCATTGATCGTGAGATTATCAACGATATCAACATCTAACCATTCAATGAACTCGCCAAGAAAGGTTTTGTAATATTCCAGAGTAGAAGCTGCATTGTTTCTCACACGCTGCTCATACATAAACAGATCATATGCTTCCCGGACTGTCAAGACTGCCCACTCCCTTTTTGAACACCTCTTTATATAACTCGCTCAATCTGCCGGAGAACTCTTTTTCATCGAGATCGGTAAAAGAACGCCAATATTCTTCACCGGTCTGAGTTTTCAAGCATTCTCGCAGCTCATAGTCATAATAATTAGGCGGTAAATTTTTCACTGCGTTATAATCGGAGCGGATCTGGTCGGCGGTCTTTGAGGTCTTTTTCAATCCGTCCTCAAGCACGGACACCAGGAACGACGGCGAACAGAACACCGCAGAAGTGAACGCCGCGGAATACTGCCGCCTGAAGCTAAGCAAGAAATTCAAGAACTTATTGCGCTTCACCTTATGGATCGTGAGGTCACTTTTCTTTGCGGTCTTAAGGAAGTCAAGCCACCATTTGGAAGTAACGCAGTTATAACGCCGCGACCGCCCGGGATCCACGAAACGTATCAGCTTCAGCGCAAGCCCGCAGATGAACGACTGAAAATCCTCGTCGGAGCTGTCGAGATATTTTGTCAACACAGCACCGGCATTCTGCTGATGGAACTCCATTTCAAAACGCTTCCACGAAGTAACGCCCTCCGGCACGGAAATTTTGTGCGCGAGCTGCTCAGCTAGCTTATCATAGAAGCGGATCATAGTGCCGGATCTCCGCTTTCCAAGGTAAATTGTCTTTCCGACTTTACCGGAACTGACGTCCTGGGACTGAATGAACGTAAACGGGAGCTTTTGATCTACCTCTCCGGAAACAGTGAAGAAGCTTTCAAGATCACCGGACACGACCTCCGGATCCGTTCGTCGGAACAGGCTAACGAAATGACGGTTTAACAGCTGCTGCTGAATCACGTCCAGGTCAAGACAAGGCGTTTCTCCCTCGAAGCACTGTTCATCAATTGCCCAGTCGAAACGACTAGATTTAGTTTTGCAGCCAAAACGGCAAAGACAGCGAAAACGATTAAGCGCGGTTCGCAGCGTAACGCCTTTTTGCAGTTTCAGATACTCGATATAATAAGCGACACCGCCGCCAGAAAACTCTAGGCATATCCCCTGTTTAGGGAACTTATGCGGAGATGATATCTTCAATGAAACATCATTATAACGCAGAATCTCGTCATAACCATAGCCGGCACCGACCAAAACAAAGAACGGTACCCAATCTTCGATAAATAGAGCCTTCGTCAGCTTGTCCAGGGCTTCCGGGACAGTCCAATCAGTTGAACCAGGAAGCAGCGAAATCGTCAGATAATCCAGCTTTGCAGATATATTCATCGCTTCACCGCCTTGCCCAGCTTACGCAGCGTTTTCTTATTATCGCTCACACTGTCCGGAGCAAATCCGGTACCAGCTCGATTAGCCAAAATCTCCTCGTCACTGATATACTCCTTGTCAAGCATAGAATCTACCATCTCGATAGTATCGTATTTGCTCCGCAGCTCGTCCGTCTGAACATATGAGTAATAAGCGAGCCGCCTTAATGGAAGCAACGGATTACTAAACCACTTGTCATATTCCTGCGCGTCATATTCCGTGCAGGTCGTATAACGTGCGAACGGATCCGCAAAGTACGAATGGCAAACCGTCAGAGTATCAGCAATATCACGCAGCTGCTTGTCAAGCAGGTTCCAGCGCTGAACGGTACCGATCAGCATGATCCGGCGGTGCCGGCACTGCAATATCAGCTGATACACAGGCTTTGGAACTGAGCGCTTGCTGGCGGCAAAGTCCCGGCTATTGAATATACTGCCGATCTCGTCGATCAGCACGATGGATTTATCCGGAAGCTCCAGGATCTGCGAAGAATTGACGAGCTTTATGATCTTCGTGTCCTCCGGGAAACCGGTTAAGGTCAGATTAGTCAGAACGGTAACTCCCTTGTGGGACTTACACACATTATAGCAGCGCCGGACTGCTGATATAGTCTTACCTCCTCCAAACTTACCGATGAACAGATGAAGACCCCAGTAATTAAAGCGAGTCCAGCCCTTTTCCTTTATGTATCTGCCAAGATCCTTGAAAACATAGAACCAGAATAAAGGTGCAGCCCTTAACGCTGCGGAAATGATCTGAAACATATAATCACCTACTTATCATCTTTACGAAATAGCCGGATAAACCACCGGAGCAGGAAGAACAGAAAAACGAAGTCAATAAATCCGCTGGTGAAAAAAAACACCGAACGAAGATTGACTATAGGGAAAAAATCAACCATCAGCGCCGCCCCCTTTTAATAAAGTCATCGACTGCCGAGAAAATCAGATTGCAAACAAAGATTACGATAGTCCAGGCGCAGCCCCCATACATGATCCAGGTGCAGACCTCTTCAAAGTCAGCAAAATACCAATTGTGAAAGAAACGTACAAAATCCATCAGAAGACCCTCCGTTTGAACAGCTTCCCAACAAGGCTGACCCCGGCAAAAAGAGCCACGATCAATAACAGCGCTTCGGTGACGGAATAGTATTTAAAAGGCTTATCCAACGCACCGTTATCCTTTATCCACAGGGAATAAGCCTGGTTATAATCCTGCTCGGTAAGTTCACCATTAGGGTCATACACAGAAACGGAACCATCAGCCGACACTATAATAAAAGACTTCTCGCCGCTAGCTGAGGACATGATCTGTTTATATCCATCGGATCCGACCGGGAAAAACGGCGCATCATCGGAAGCATCGGGAATACCGTTTTCATCTCTATCAATGACCCTGCCCCAATCAAGCTGACCATCTCCGTTAAAATCGAATGGCAGCGGAGCATATACATCATCGTCAATCAGATAATACCCGCCGTTGCCTGAAATCTGCTCATCAGATATCAGCTCCGTAAAATCCGAGGAATCAACAATTTCATATTCCGGCAAACCGAGCCCAATCTGCTCGCCGTCGTTCACCAGAGCATAACCGTTATAAAATTCCGGGATCGATACGTCGAATGAAAAAATGAACTCCTGGCGCTCATATGTACCATCATTATCATCGTCAAAAAGAGCGACGAACTCCGAAATGGCATTACCCACCTCATCAATCTTACGCTGAATCTCCCACTTAGCATATTTAACAATAGCCTCTTCGATAAGCTGAGATATTATAGCTAAAATAGCTCCTTCCACTGTTTACCCCCTACTGAAATATTCTGCCGAGGAAATACACGACCAGCAAAACGACAGCACCGCCAAAGAGCAGCAGCCAACCGTTAATAGTAACATCGCCGAAGCTCACCGTAAAAACTTCAAACACTGAACGCCCCCAGCTAAACAAAGCAACTGCAATTGTTCCAAGATTCACAATATCACCTGCCCAGGAACCGCGCCAGGATAACAAGACCAAATCCGGCACAAAGCATAATGACTATATCTCCGGGCAGCCAGCCAAAAAAGTTCTTCATGAATCCGCTGAAGCCCGTTGTCTGCTCCTGCATCCAGTCATAATAATTATTCAAACCGATATCTTGATCGAACCGAATAACTTCACCCGTACCAGCTGAACCTACAGAGCCACCACCCTGATTAACATTCACGTTTATGTCTATAGGATCTGTCTTTATCTGAATGGGATCAGCTTTAATATTGATATCGCCATCAACCTTTACATTACCGCTTACTTTAACCCCATATAAACCAGATGTAATAGGTCCATCAGGATCAGGCGCCTCAGGATAACCAGGTATAATATAATTGTTAATGATAAGATTATTTATCGTAGAAGAATTGCCTGTAGACGGGTCAGTAATGGGATAGTTGTAAATCGTATCACCGTTAATAGTGATGATGTAGTTATCCGGTATCTTCTGAAAATCAATGCCCGTTTGATTTGCAAACAATTCAAACGGCTTACTTGAACAGATGAAACCGTAATCATCAGATTTATTGGTATCAGGAGTAAAAGAGGGCAACGCTACATACTTTGTAAATTCAAGAGTGCTGGAATTATCTGAAGCAGATAAAGGCATAGCAACATTAGAAGTTACAATGGTCTTCCAAGAAGAAGTTACATCACCATAATAAGCAGACGCCGATTTATAACCACGAAAGGAAAACATAGAAGAACCAGTAGCATAATGCATGGACAAATAAGGGTAATTCCCTATATCCCAGGTACCTTTTTTAGTCTGATATAAAGAACCGTCGGACAATGAATAATAATCAGTAATAAGCGAAACTGAACCGTTTTCATTCTTAGTGTATACATGCACGTAATATTTACCATAATAAACGCCGGAAATATCATCTATTGCAAATCCTATCAGATAAAAATCAGTCCACTTCTGATTCCCCCAGGTTCCAGACGAGCCGGCATAAACCGGAACTTGAGGGAAAAAGTAAAATCTTTGTGAACGATCTTGTTTCGTTTTAGTAACGGAATTATCCGAATTATAAGACCAAATAAACTGCTCAGGGTTATCCATCGGCATATAGCGAGAATTATAATCAGCTGCTGTATTTTTTATATCCTTACCCGAAAAGAAAGGATAAAATTCAGAAGCAGTACCATCGAAATTATTACAGGTGCATTCAGCAGCAGACTTCTTGCAGTTTCGACAATAACCACCAGAGCCACGAACGCCGGAACGAACGTGCCCACCTCCGCCAGAACTGCGAACACACAATACACCGTCTTTAAGATAATAATAAATATCATCTACAGGCGAAATACACCAACCAAGATCCTGAATAAACTTTGCCCATGATAAAGGAATATCAGTAGGATCAGTTATAGAAGGAGATAAAAAATTTTTTCCTAATGACGAAAAATATTCAAAATAGGCATCACGGACAGCAATAGCATCATCACTTACATCGTCCCAGCTCACAGGACTTCCCGAAGCTGCCATAGCAAAGCTGCTTGAAATAGTCAAGAACGTAATGCATATAATGCACAGGACGGACAGGATCTTAATCCAATTGATCTTTACCTTTTTCACAGAACCACCTCCATAAAGTAAAAGCGGAGACAAAATAGGATAATGCCTCCGCTATAACACAACGTCTCCCGACGTAAGCGAACGTGATCAGCGACCACGTCCGAAAGCATTGGTTACACGCTTAGTGTAGCGAATACCAATACCGATGAACGAAATACCCAGAAAAATCAGGGTAAGAGGATTACCGGTGCAGAACTCAATAACCGGAGTAAGTACACCGGTAATGAAATTCGAAACAACAGTAGTTATACTTGTCCACAAAGCTTCCATAGTTAAAGTCACCCCCGCTTCAGGTAAAGTAATCTGACCGCCAGCATCGGCGGCTTCGGATAGTAAAAAAGAGAGCATAGTACACCCCTTTCATATATCAACGGTTTCTACCGCTGAAAACAGAAATAATCTGCCGAACTAAAATGAAAGCGAGAAATGCAATGACCAGGCTGACGATCATCAGAGCAGCAGGATTAGTCATTGCAAAATTCACCGCTTCGGATATGTAATCCGGAACATCGTCCAGAAATCCGGCAATATCTTCCCACATGCTGTCATACGCCTGCTGCATTTCCTCGGGGGAATTAAATCCGGTTTCTGTAGTCATTTGTCACCTGTTCTTCTTGTTAATGATACTAGATACAATAACGATCCCAAGGCAAAGAAAGCCGAGAACGCAAACGATAATCTGTAAAACTGCCATAATTACACCGCCTCAGATATCCCGATGATCTTTCCGTTGAAATCAACGTCGATATCAAGCACTTCACCGATATGGGAAACCAGATCATCAAACGTTATACCCATATTGCCGCAGGCTGCGGAACTGATGAACTTGTTTTCTGTGATCTGCCCTTTTACGTTCGGATCATCATGAGAAAAAAAGATCTTCACTCCCTGGATCGTCTTTCCGTCAGCTGCCTGGAAATCAAGATTACGAACACCTATTAAATTCACTTTTGCCATTTTTATTCACCTTTCTACCCCGTTCCGGGCGTGTTTATATGTTATCGGCATTATTGCCGTGGTAATGGTCTTTGTGTAAACCTGCGACCACCAAACAGGCTGCCGAGTGCAAGTCCTGCCCTTGCTGGTTGTTTTTACCGATAAGATTTCAACCTAACTACATCGATAAGATCTACTATGTCATATAGCCACAGTGACTCAGCTTCCGGTTTAGCTTGCCTGTACTCGATTGGCAATTAAAAGCATTCTTCCGGAAACCCTTTCGGGTTGGCAGTAGTTTTATTTTAACTCGCAACCACTAAACGAGCGCCGCACAGGTTCAGGTTCTTACCTTAATCAAAAAGGGGAAAGATCATTAGAATCATCATGATACATACCACAAAAGCAGCTATCAACATACTTAAACAATCCAGAAATACGACCAACCTTATACTTCAAGGCACCTAATTCCTCAGATGATTCACTATATTGAGCAGCATGCCAAAGCTTAGAATATTTCTTCTCATTATCACGCAAAACATGAAAAAGAAGATCATGCAAATATGCTATATCGTCCTCGTTCAACGTCAAGGTTACAGTTTTCTTCTCATCGTTCATTTCTTCACCCCCTGACCGTAGCAGCTCCGACAACCGCCGAACAGCATGCGGAAACCATCGCCACCATAGTAAACGCAATCATCTGTAGAAACAATCCTTGCGCACTTATCGCAGCGAACATACCTAACCCCGGCAAGAACGAAATGAGTAATTTGCTTATTGCTTAGGGAAATGTGATTATAAAAGCGTTGTTCAAAGTCATTCATGATCACACCCATAAGAAACATACTTGCCAGACTCGTCATAATATCCGTAGCCGTTCTGAACCTGGACAGCATAGGAATCATAATCAGCGTCCGTCCCTTGTTCATTAATATCCTCAAGAATATTCTGAACATCACGCTTGGTTACATTTCCGACATTAAGATCCCAAAGGTAATGACAAATAGCAAGGAATATGAAATCGTTTCTGCTAGGCTTATATGGTAAATCATCGCGCCATTCGTCAATATCGGAAAGAATCCCATCATCAAGATCTAATTCAACTTTCATTACCGTTCCCCCTCTCCAGGAAGAATGGGATATTCATTGATAACGGGATCATCATCAACATCTACATCATCAAGATAACCATGAAGATCATCACCCCAGCAGCAGATAACTTCTCCGATTTGCTTACGGTATTTATCAGCAACCTGCTCTGCTTTTGAATGACTGGAATAGTATTCAGATTCAGTCTGAGAACCTATCTCTTCATCTGTTTCAGATGATCGGATAGAAATGTACAGATGTACGCCATATTCTGACCTACGCTCAAATTGTGCTTTCATGTTTCATTTTCCTTTCTTAAATACCCCGTTCCGGGCGAATACTTTGTGAGAATGAAATATCATTCTCTAATCAATATATCACAACGTTAACTAAAAATCAATATCATTCCAAAAAATTCATCACTTTGCACGAATGAATTATAGTGCATTTGTAAAAAAGTACTACAAATAATGTTATAATCGAAAAGGTGATGAAATTGACATATTATGAAAACCTAAGAACAATTAGAGAAGATAGAGGATACACCCAAAAACAAATTGCTGAGGTATTAGAAACAACAAGGCAGTATTATTCAGATTACGAAAATGGGAAAAGAGATATACCAATAAGGATTTACATAAAGCTTGCCAAATTCTATGGTGTATCAATAGACTATCTTGCAGGATTAGAAGAGAAAAAAGAAACCAAAAGAAGTGGATCAAACGCAAAAGCGGATGTTGGCTAATTAATCTGTAGTAGAAAGGAAAAAAGGAAATGCGCAAAAAGGAACATTTCACCCCGGACTACACAAAGCATTACGTGCTCCAAGAGATTGGAATGGTCAAAGGTTACAAGCTCGTTAATGAAACGACCGAGACCGAAGGACTGATTATGAACCAAATACACATTGAAATCAACCTTTCCAGCGACACAGGGCACGAATTTTACGAGGAGATAAAAGATAAATTCACCCCGGAAGTTATAAAAAACAAGTACATAACGAATTCAAACTACTTGTATGCAGAGAACGAGAACGGCGACCTTAAGACCATAGAAATCAAAATCATGACGAACAGACATGATCCTATAGACATGAAAGCAAAAAAGAAACTACTGTATAAAATCAACAAATATACCTGATGTTGTAGGTTGTAATGGAAAGTCCGTATTACCAACCGGACTTTCGGCGAGGACCCGGGAAATTTAGAAAATGCCCCCTCCGCGCGCTGAAGCGCTGGCGGAGGGGGACAATTATAGAAACACCAATAGCCCGGCAATTTGTCGGGCTTTTTTTGTGCAGGGATCTGATTGGCGGCAGACCTGATCTGATTTGTGATTTACACCGCCGTAACGGCGGTGTGCTGCTGTTAAAGTGAAATTACTGACCAGGGGTGACTAATCTCGGGAAAGATTGACATGATCGAGGTACTTCTGGCGCGCTGCTTCACGTTCCTCGGGTGACGGCGCTGTCTTATAGGTAGAATAAAGCTGGCGTGCGATGATCTTATCGAGCTTATCGGACAGCGCGGATCTCAGCTCGTCCTCAAGAGAAGTATCACCGGCGAAGAACTGACAGAGCTTAAGGAACAACGCTTCATCAATCTGAACTTGTTTCATCGGCATCAGCATCGAGGATCATATCATCGATCCAATCATAGATATCAGGCATGATCTCAACCTCCTTTCGAAACTTTTAATCAAGGTGTCCCGGGTTCGAGTCCCGGATGGGTCACCAGAATTTAATCCCTCTCAAAGCGCATTGTAAAGCGGTTGAGAGGGATTTTTCTTCATCATGTCGAAAATTAGTTTTAGCCCGAAAATACGCTATTTTTGCTCAAAAATGCCGAACTAGGGGTGTCAAAGGGGGTGTCAAACTCCTTTTAATCTGTCCTTTTCGTGGCGCTCTTTTGATTGACGATTTCATTTTTGCGTATAATACACAAAAAATCCCCGGAGCAGCGCCCCGGGGATAACTCATTATTTCACCTGCACAACGAACCCGTCGAAACCGGCTTTCTTCAGCTTCTTCATGTAAGCTTCCGCATTTGCGCGGGAACTGAACGCACCCACCTGCACGCGATACAGCGCACTCGACTTGCTTTCAGACGTGATACGCTCATGCAAAGCCGCCCAGCGCGCTTCGTCAACGTAGTATGCGGGACACAGCTTCCCGGTGAGGTCGTAGTGGCGTACTACTTTCACTGCCGGAATGCTGTACTTCTTCATCAGGCTGCGCACCAGTTCGCCCAGAGCGACGATGGACTTCTCCTCGAACGCGCCGGACTTCTGCTTGTAGCACACCTCGATGTGGATAGTGTCCACGTTCTGGTTCGCGGCTGCGTATGCAATCTCGTTATCCGGAATGCACCGTACCACCTCGCCGTTAAGCCCGACTATGTACTGCGCGGACGTCCAGCTCCAGGGCTTGTCCTTGAACACGCCCGCTGCGACATTCTGCCAGTACTTTGCGAGCTGAGCCGCGGTTGCACCGCAGTCCCCGGTGTAATGCACGCAAATGCGCTTCGGTGTGGATTTCGTTCCCGGGTGGTTGTATTTGTTCTTCGGGATAAGGCTGTCAGTTATCGTCATTGTTGTGCCCTCCGTCCGCGAGTCCCTCGCCGATAGTGTACCCCACGACCGCAGCTGTCGCCATAATACAGCCGCTGACTGTAGTCGCGACCTCGTCGCCGCCACCGAACGCCAGGATAAGTCCCGACACCAGAGCCGCGACGGACACCCACCATTTGCGGGATGTAAGCTTTCGTTTCCAGTCAATTTTCATGATGCTTCTCCTCCTGTTCCAAATCCTCGATACGGTGATTTATAACCTTTATCTGTTCCTCGATGACCGGCATTCTGCGGGCGAAGTTGTTGTGTTCCGCGACGCGTACTTCAAGCTGCTGCAGGCGATATGCAGTAAGCTTCGAGCTCACCAGAATTCCACCCAGAGAACCTCCCAGCGTTCCCACCAGCGAAATCACCGCTACGATTACGCTGCTGTCCATTTAAACCTCCAGTCCCGCAAGTTCCTCACGGAGCGCGGTCGCCCTGGCTTCCAGCCCAGCAAGCCTGTTTCTGTCCTCGTCGGTGGCGCTTCCGGAAGCTATCGCAGCAAGCGGGCGTATTCGCTCCCGGTCTATCTCCGCGAATTCCCGCGCGATTTCTGCAGCTCTGAGCCTGCTTTCACGCGCGGCGCGCTCCTCGTCGGTCTCGCGCGGTTCGATGATTTCATCATAATTCTGCGACATATGCGTATCCTCCTGTTACCTGTTTGATGTCCGTGATAGTCCTCATGCTGGGGCGTAAATCCAGCGGGTCAACGTCGTTCGTGGTGCGTATCTGGTAATACCGCTGGCACTTGAGTAGCTCCATTGTCGGGTCAGGCGGTACGAACGGCGTTACCGTACTCCCGATCTCCAGCTTCGCCCATGCTATTTCCAGAGAATCACCGATCTGCGCACCGGTGTTTATTGTGAACTGCGCCCGAATATATGCCGTACTATCCGGAAGACTTTCGAGCGTCACGCTGTTGAGTCCCGCCTCAAGCTTTATCTTATTGGACGACTTTACTACAATTCCACTAGTACCATAGGCATAGATCGCCATGTATGCGTAGTCGCTTGTTGACGCGATATTCGCGGTCATTGTCAGGTCACTGCCATGAAGCGCGTCCGTAACAGGCACACGCTGATAGAGTGCGAAAGAATTGGAAGTTATCTCTTTTACACAGCTTATTCGTATTCCGTTTTCAAGCGGAGTTACTTCGAAAAGCACCTGTGACAACCAGCAGTCAGCAGTGCAGCCTGTTACATTGTACGAGTTCTCCCCGCGCTGATTTATACGGAAATCCGGATTTATCAGCAGGTTCGGATTGCTGTAATTCACTGCGTTCCACGCTGCCTTTTCAGCGGCGGTGACGTGAATATCCGCATTCCCCGCGTGCGCTGAAATAGCGGCTCTTGCCACGCTATCCGCACCCGAGCCGCCGGACTGTGCGGAAGTCTTAAAAGGGTTCGTGCTGTAATCGCTGCCGATGAGCTGCACCGAGCCCGTTCCCAGCAGAAACACCGTTCCATTCGCGCCGTAAACCGGAGCAGACTGCCCCGCGGGAACGGCAATCACGCCGTCCGCGCCTGCGGCAACTCCCGCAGATTTCGCTGCGTAAACAGTGTCCGTGCCGTCGTTGCGGAGCCATGCGTTGCCCCCGCTGAATTCTGCCTTTTCCTCGCTGCCTGTTAGCGCGAGTGTTTTCATATTATCCATGAATTTTACCCTCCATATTTCTGTCTTGCGGAGTTATTTCCGCAATAACAGAATAAAGCCGGATCAACTGCAAATAACTGCAAACGAAAACTTGATTTTTAACCTCCGCTGTGGTATCATATAGAGGGGGTGAGAGCATGCAGAACATGAAGCTGAGTTACTTCACGAACGACGACAGCTTCCCGCTGTTCATACAGTTCGGTAGGCACGATATTCCGCTTTTCGTCCACGGGCACGATGATTTTTATGAGCTTGTGACAGTCCTGGACGGCAGCGCGGAACATGTCGTTGACGGTGAAAGCAGCATAATACGCAAGGGTGACGTGTTCGTCATCGGCAACGGAATTTCCCACGGGTTTGAAGCCCCCGACGGACTGCGTATCTGCAACATAATGTACCGGCCCGAAATGCTGTTCCCCGGGGACAGCGACATTCGTCAGCTTCCGGGATTTCATGCGCTGTTCCTGCTGGAGCCTTACCTCAGCAGCACCCAGCATTTCCAGAGCAGACTGCGGCTCACGCCGTCGGATATGGCGCGTGTAATGCCGCTTATAAACGCCGCGGAAGCCGAATACACCACCAATTCCCCCGGCAGAAAGACGATGGTGCTGTCGCTTGTACGCCAGCTTGCGGTACTGCTGTCGCGGCTCTACGACTGCCCGACAAAGCCGCGTGAGATATCGGGAATTGCGGACGCTGCCGCATTCATGGAAACCAGCTTTGCAGACAGCATAGCGATATCCGACGTTATCGAGAAGTCGCATTATTCCCAGCGGCACTTCATACGCCTGTTCTCCGCAGCCTATGGAATGACCCCGCAGCGCTATCTGCTGGATGTCAGGATACGTCACGCGAGCGCAATGCTGAAAGAAAGCGTTCTCCCGGTGACTGAGGTGGCACTGCGCTGCGGCTTCGACGACTCCAACTATTTCAGCCGCGTTTTCAGGAAATACACCGGACGCTCACCGTCAGAATACAGAACCCAAAATTAAGGCAACACCGCATAAAGACCATTTATTGGATTTTGTACGGTATTGCCTTAAAAAAGACCCACCTTGTTATTTCTGCAAGGTGGGTCTTTTTGTATATCACTTTATGTATTCTTTCAGAGCCGCAATAAGTGCGTCTATCTCCTCATCGGTGCCGATGGTTATGCGCAGGCGGTTGTCAATACGCTTCTTTGAGAAATAGCGGACGTAGATGTCCCTGGTTTTAAGGTATTCCTGAATGTCCTTTGCGCGGTATTTCGGGTGTTCCGCAAACAGGAAGTTCGTGCTGCTGTCTGCAACGTCAAAGCCCATTTCCCGCAGGACGTTCGTCAGGCGCCCGCGGGTAGTCATTACCTTGGCTACCGTCGCCCTGAAATACTCCTCGTCCTCGACGGAAGCAACGCCCGCAGCGATGGCAACGCTGTCCAGCGGGTAGGAATTATAGCTGTCCTTTGCGGCAAACAGCGCGGCAATTATGTCGCTGTTTCCAAGCGCGTAACCTATGCGCATTCCCGCCATTGAGCGCGATTTTGAGAATGTCTGCACCACCACAAGATTTTCGTATTCTTTCAGCAGCGGCACTGCGGAAGTACCGCCAAAATCAACATAAGCCTCGTCGGAGATCACCACGCTGTCCGGATTTGCGTCAAGTATCTCGCGCATGAAATCCAGCCCCCTGCCGATGCTTGTCGGCGCATTCGGATTTGCGATGACAACGCCGCCGTTGGGGCGCTTGTAATCCGCAGCGTTTATGTTGAATGTATCGTCCACCGGAATAGTCTCAAACGGAATGCGCAGCATATCGCACCACACCGGGTAGAATGAATACGTGATATCCGGGTATATCACCGGCTTGTCTGAATTAAAGAACGCCCGGAAGCACAGCGCCAGCACGTCGTCAGAGCCGTTCCCCAGGAACACATTCTCGCGCTTCAGCCCGAAGCGCTTTGCAAGCGCGTCCGCAAGTGGCTTTGCATTAGCGTCCGGGTATTTTTTCAGGCTTCCACCGCGGAACTGCTCAATGGCGCGGATAACTCCCGGCGCGGGAGGATATGGGTTCTCGTTTGCGTTCAGCTTGATGAAATCGGTCTTGTTCGGCTGCTCTCCTGCCACATACGGCTCTATCTTTATAAGGTTGTCTTTCCAGCTCATGTTGTCTCCTTAAAACAAAATCAGGCGAAAACCCTGAGGTCTCCGCCTGAAATTCAGTCAGTTATAGATCACTCAGCGTCGTCATCTTCAAGAGAGAACTCGAGATGGGCGCCGCAGTTCGGGCAGTCAAGCTGTTCGCTTGCAGCCTGGTCGTAGTCGAAGCGGATAGTGTTGCCGCACTTCGGACAGGTGGTCTCGTACATTTCGTCCAGCTCCTCGTCGAAGTCGTCATCATATTCGTCCTCATCGTCCTCAACGCCGTAAACCTCGTCCTCAAGGTCAGTTACACTTTCCTCGAGATCGGTCATAACGTCAGCAACGTCGTCCAGCTCCTCGTCAACCTCAGCGAGATTTTCTGCGATATCGCCGAGAACATCAACGATAGCTGCGAGAACCTTGCCCTCCTTGGTGGAATCGTCAAGCTGAAGACCTTCAGCAAGACCCTTGATATAGGATACCTTTTCTCCGATAGTCATATTCATCGATCCTTTCATGTCATGGGCAGAAGCACAGCCATGCCCCTTAACTCCAAAGAATATATGATACAGAAGCGGAAATTACTTTACACGCTCCATGTATTCACCAGTTCTGGTGTCGATACGGATAACCTCGCCCTCGTTGATGAACAGCGGAACGCGGATCTCAGCGCCGGTCTCCAGTGTAGCGGGCTTGGTAGCGTTTGTAGCAGTGTTGCCTGCGAAGCCGGGATCGGTCTGTGTGACCTGGAGCTCAACGAAGTTCGGAGGCTCTACGCCGAATACCTTGCCCTTGTAGGACAGTACCTTACATACCATGTTTTCCTTAACGAACTTGAAGTTGTCGCCAACATCGGAAGCGTTTACGGGGATATCCTCGTAAGTCTCGGAATCCATGAAGTGATAAAGCTCGCCGTCGGAGTAGGTGTATTCCATATCCTTTCTCTCAACGTAAGCGGTGGGGAACTTAGCGGTAGGGTTGTAGGTCTTTTCTACAACGGAGCCGGTGATAACGTTTCTCACCTTTGTTCTTACGAACGCTGCACCCTTACCGGGCTTAACGTGCTGGAACTCGATGATCTGCATTACGTTGCCGTCTTCCTCGAATGTCATGCCGTTTCTGAAATCTCCTGCTGTGATCATAGTAGGGAACCTCCAATTATTTGTAATTATTCATACAGCGCCACCGAAAACATCAGCGCTGACTTTATCCGGAGCGAACCCTTTTTCTGGAAAGCCCGTCCGTATAAATCTATCTCTATTATTTTACCCTATTTCAAGCGATTTTTCAAGCCCTTTTCTGAAAAAAACTGAAAAAATTATATATGAATAAGGTTTTTTGATGATTTGGTAAGCACATCGCAGCCATTTTCTGTAACTACTACCATATCTTCTATGCGAACTCCGAACCTGCCGGAAATATATGCACCCGGCTCAACGGTAACGATCATGCCTGGTCTGAGCATAGAACGGCTCCTCTGGGAAAGCGTCGGCTGCTCATGTATCTCAAGGCCCACGCCGTGACCGAGACCGTGCCCGAAATACTTGTCATAGCCTCCCCAGGCAGCGAGGGTAGCCCTTGCCACGCTGTCAACGACCTTGCCGTTGATACCGGGCTTGACTGCCTTTATGCCGTCCTGGTTAGCGTAATACACCGCATTGTAGAGCTTCTCCATCTCCGGGGTGACCTGCCCTACTGCGAGGGTACGCGTCATGTCGCTGTGGTAGCTGTCCACCACGGCGCCGAAATCCAGCGTCAGGAAGTCGCCCTCCTCAAGCTTCTTGTCCGTGGGCACCGCATGCGGTGAAGCCGAATTAACGCCGGAAGCTGCGATAGTTTCAAACGAAAGGTCGTCCGCGCCGCAGTCCATCATGTAGTAATTCAGCAGGGCTGCGACCTGCTTTTCGGTCATGTCGCGGCTGATGTTGTCAACCAGGCGCTCGAAAGCCTTTTCCGCGATGCGCTGCGCCTTTACGATAAGCGCGACTTCCTCGTCGGACTTGATTATGCGCATGTCCCAGATGAACTGCGACAGCTCCGGTGAAGCGTCAAGGTCAACGAAATGCAGCTTCTCGCGGTAATCCGCGTATTCCGTCAGGGTCATGTAATCGCTCTCGAGCATGAGTTTGCGTATGTTGTGCTTGAGCAGCAGTTCAGTCAGCTGGGAACGCATGTCCTCCAGCAGAAGGACGCGGCAGTCCGTCACACGCTGCTTTGCCTTGTCGAAGTACCGCGAATCGATGATAAGGTAGCTCTGCTCCTTGGTCACCAGAATAACTCCCGCGGACGACTTGAACCCGCAGAAATACCGTCTGCTCACGTCAGAAGTGATGAGCGCGCCGCAGTCCTGCCCGGAAAGCTTCTGCTGTAATTGCTCAATATTAGTCATGGCATTCACCCAGGATATTTTCCAGTGCGTACAGCGCCAGTACATAACTGTTGCTGCCGAAACCTGCTATCGTTCCCCTGCAGACCGGCGCGATAACGGAATTCTTGCGGAACTCATCGCGGCTGTTTACGTTAGAAAGATGCACCTCAATGACCGGAATGCGGATAGCTGCGATAGCGTCGCGGATAGCGTAGCTGTAATGCGTATACGCGCCTGCGTTGAGTATCACGCCCGCGCAGTCCAGCCGGGACTCGTGCAGCCTGTCGATAAGCGCGCCCTCTGAATTGCTCTGGAAGAACACCGGCTCAAAGCCCATGCTGCGTGCCTTTTCGTCCAGCATGTCGTTGATGGTGTTGAGAGTTTCACTGCCGTAGATATTCGGCTCGCGCTCCCCGAGAAGATTGAGGTTGGGGCCGTTCATGATCAGTATCTTTTTCATATGCTTACCTCCCGTTTTTATTTGTTCTTATTTTGTCTGGAAAGCTCCAGAGTTCTTCTGAAACCGGAGTCCGTGGAAGCCCACTTGTCCTCCACCGATTTTTTCTGCTCCGGCGTGCCATATTCAAAGTAATAGTTGTCGAGGAACTCCTGACCGATAGTCACCGGGACCTTGTGCGGCTTCACCGGCATATCAGCCGGGAAATACAGCCGCTTCATCATTCCTGTGATCTTCGCGGATTCCTCCGGGGTGAAATCGACGGTTATATTCCGCACATGCCTGCTGTTGTCCAGGACCTCAAAAACTAGGTCTATACTTGCCTTAAGCTTCATCTGTTCGCTGGAACGCTTCGGATCCACCAGGCTGAACTCATAAACGATATCGTACCGCCTGACCTCCTGACCGCCGACAACCAGCCTGCCGTCTTCAAGATTTGGCTTTGACATGTCGAGCGCCTGCCTGTTACAGCTGATAATCACGTACATTGCGTTGTCCATGACCTTCTTGTCGGCAGTTACCCAGAATGAAACCCCGCGCTGAAACGCGAAAACATCGACAAGCTCGCTGACCGGAAAGCCGTTCTCCGCGACTCTCTGCAGCGAAAGCCCCAGCCCGTGCATCAGATAGTCCCTGTGCTTAAGCGGGATATTGCGTTTGTATTTCCTGACGAAATCACTGCCGGACATGTCGCTGTCAAGGTCCTGCACCATGCTGAGCAGCCTGTCACCCTCGTAGTTCACGCTTTGAGCGCACTCTATCGGTATTATCCCTGCCTTGCGGTAGGAATCGCACATAACGCCCTTGGCGAACTGATAATTAACGAGATAGGCATTACCGTTGTAAAACAGCCCCTGCTGTCCCTGGTGCAACTTGCGGGACATTGAGTGCTCTCCGCCTTCCATGCTGTCATTTACAAGCATTTCTTCCACCTTGGGGATAAGGTACGTCGTTATCGCGTCCTCTGCGGCGTTGAGCATGTGCTGCTCCCTGTCGCATGCCGTGATATAACACAGTATCTGCTGATTTATGCAGCGTATCACATCGCCGGTTTCCTGGCTCTGATATAGGCAGTCCATGTCCTCTCCTTTACAGCGATTCGAAGTAACGTTTCATCTCTGCCGCGTCCTCTGCCTGGGTGCCTGCGGATTCGCAGATTATCGACGGCTGCATATTCCGGTCGTGTATCTCCTGCATGAGCGACTGATATTCCGGGCCGAACTGCGTATCCTCAAAGGTCAGGTGGCGCTTCTCGCCGCCTGCGGTGAACTCTATGCGGCTGAAATGGATATGCATGTTGTCCAGTCGCTCTCTGCCAAGCTTGTTTTCGATGAGGTCCAGCATATGCGCGTAGTCCTCGCGGCAGGTTATTCCCCCGTGGGTGCGGGCGTAGAGGTGCCCGAAATCCACCGTCGGCAGAAATCTCTCGTCAACGCCGCAGAGTTCCAGGACTTCCTCCAGCGTACCAAGCTGGTTCACCTTTCCCATGGTTTCCGGGCAGATGACGATTTCGGAAAGCCCCTCCGCGTCAAGGCGCTCCTGCGCTCTTTTCAGCGTGTCCTTTGCCAGCTCCGTGGCTTCCTCGCGGGTCATTTTGGAGCAGCTGCCGCTGTGCACGACTATCTTCCTTGCCCCGACTGAATGCGCAGCCTGCGCCGACTGGAAGATGTACTCCACGCTTTTCAGCCGCGTTTCCTCCTCGACGGAAGAAAGCGAAATGAAGTACGGCGCGTGCAGCGTGACATAGATTCCGTGCTCCTTTGCCAGCCCAGGGAGAAGCGCGGGGGTCTTTTCGCTGAGCCTTACCCCGCGTCCGCACTCTATCTCATAGCCGTTAAGTCCCATGGAAGCCAGGTATTCCGGCAGCTGCTCGGGGAATTTGCGCTTTCCCCAGCTTGCGGCATTGCCGCCCGGTCCGAATGATATCGCCATTACTTCTCCTCCAGCTTTGAATAATCCCTGTGGAACACCCAGCTCTCGATATGCCGTTTCAGCCGGAAAGTCCATGTTTTCTCCAGGTGGAAAGGCTCCACCAGCACCGTGCGTATGCCTGCGAGATTTCCAGCCATCACATCTGTGAATATCTGGTCGCCCACCACCAGCGCCTCGGATTTCTTCACACCCATTGCCCTTACTGCGCGGTCAACGCCGAAAGTCAGCGGTTTAGCGCCGTTTGCGGTGAATTCCAGCCCAAGCTTTGCGGCAAGCGGCGCCACACGCTTGTTGGTATTGTTGGAAACCACGCGCATTTTAATTCCCAGGGCGCGCATTCTGTCCAGCCACTCGTCAACGCCGGCTTCTGCCGCCGGATTTCCGTGCATGGAAAGGGTGTTGTCCATATCGAGCACCAGGGCTTTTACGCCGTTGTCCCGCAGGAATTTCTCATCTATCTGCAATACGCTTTTCAGCCAGAATGTAGGCTTGAACAGCATCAGGTTCCTCCTTAAAACAATTAAACCGGACAGAAAACTGCCCGGTTCAACCGTTGTGTTTTAGTCGCACTAAGCTCAGAAAGATCAGAACTTACGCTTGCGAGCAGCTTCGGACTTCTTTTTACGTTTTACCGAAGGCTTTTCGTAATGCTCTCTCTTACGAACTTCAGCAAGAACGCCGTCCCTTGCGCATGAACGCTTGAAACGCTTAAGAGCGGTATCAAGAGATTCATTTTTGCCAAGACGAATTTCTGCCATCTATATTTCCCTCCCTTTGCCAAAAGGCATAGGTTTTCTACATAATAGTAGTTATACAAAAAGTATATAATTAATTATATCGCAAACACCTGGATTTGTCAAGCAGTTATCAGAAATTTATTCACTTTTTTTCATTTTCGTCATTTCTGCCAAATACTGCAGTTGAAATTTGGCGTTTTACGACATAATCAATCCGAGATCATACCGGAAATATCCACCGGTGTTCCGTCTGCCCAGAGGCGCTCCAGCTGGTAGAAATCCCGGGTCTCCTCCAGGAAAACATGCACGATGATATCGTAGTAATCCAGCACTATCCACGTCTGGCTCTGGTAGCCCTCGATGCTCTTGGGCTTCACGCCCTTTTCGCCGAGCTGGTATTCCACCTCGTCAGCGAGCGCCTTCACCTGCGTTGTGCTGGTCGCGGAAGCAATGATGAAGTAATTCGCGAGTATCGTCAGATCCTCAACTTTAAGGGCGGTGATGTTCTTTCCCTTTCTGGAATCCAGCGCCTTTACGGCGATCTCAAGTTCTTCTCTGTCAGTCATAAGATCTCCTTGTCCTTGTTGTATTTCAAATAGTAGTTATATGCCTCGAATGTGTATTTCGGGATACTTCCGCACTTTTTGCACACATCTGTTATGTTGTATGCAAGCGCGACTGCCATTGCCTTGTCAAGACTGCCGTGGCATATCTTCCGGAATCTGTCCACGTCCTTATAGCTGCGCTCAGCGGATATCATATCCCCGAGGTAAACTATCTTTTCCAGCAGCGTGAGCTTTGCACAGCCTATCGTGTGGAACCGTATCCCCGCGAGGATCTCCTCATCTTCTATGCCAAGCTTGTCCCGCACGTATACCGCGCCCGCAACTGCATGCCACAGCGCCGGGGTGTCTATTTCCGCGGGGTCGGGGCGCATTCCGCTGTCAATGGTCATCTGCCGCTGCTTGTCGGGGATATCCTCTTTCATGACATCATGCAGAAGTCCCGCGAGGTAGCAGCGCTTTTCATCGCCGCCGAAACGCTTCGCAAGATCAAAGCAAGCCTCAGCTACATTCATGCTGTGCGTGAAGCGCTTTTTTGAAAGGCGCTGTCTTATCAGCTCCTCATACTCGTCAAATTCCTTGTATCTGCTCAATTCCTGCCTCCGTACAGTCCCTTTTCGCGGATAAATTCTGCAACGCCTGCGGGTACCATTTCCGAGATATCGCCGCCATTCGCAACAGTTTCGCGCACCTGCGTAGAGGACATGGTAACTGCCTGCGTCGGCAGTACTTTCACCCTGCCTATCTCGTTGGCATATTCCATCATATCCACAAGGCTGTCATCGTCCCTGGCGACTGCGCAGACCTTGGTCTCCTTCAGCAGCGACTCATACTTGTACCACTTGTCGAAGCTGAACAGCATATCGCCGCCTATCAGCAGGAACAGCTGCTCGTCCGGGTACATTTCCTTCAGCGCGCGGACTGTATTTATCGAATAGCTGGTTCCACCGAGCCTGACCTCAATATCGCTGACCTCTGCCCCGGGAATGTGCCCGAAAGCGCGCCTGCACATCTCAGCCCTGTCCTCAAACGGAAGAAGCTCAGTGTGCTTGTGCGGTGAAACATAAGTCGGAATTATCAGCAGCCTGCGTAATTTCAGCTTCTTCACGGCTTCCTCCGCAAGACGGACGTGACCGTTGTGGACCGGGTTGAACGCCCCTCCGAAGATGCCGGTCTTTTTTACGTTATCACTCAAGTTCGATCACTCTTTTCTTGGGGTCGCGGCTGCGGCGCCACAGCACGAACTTCCTGCCGATGACCTGGACCACGTCAGCCCTGAGCTGCTCTGCGATCTGGTCTGCGGCTTCCCTTGCGGTGAATTCGCAGTTCTCCTGAACGCCTACCTTTATCAGCTCGCGGACGTTCAAAACGTCGTCAAGCTGCTTTATCAGCTCGTCGCCGATACCCTGCTTTCCCACAAAGAATATAGTGTTGTAGCTCTGCGCTATAGAGCGCAGATGCGCCCTCTGTTTACTTGTCAGCATTAACCGAATTTCTCCTTTAATATCCTGGCAAGCTGCTCAAACGCCCTTGCCCTGTGACTTATCTTGTTCTTTTCGTCCTCATCAAGTTCAGCCATGCTTCTGTCCTCATCCACCATGAAGATGGGGTCGTAGCCGAAGCCCTTGCTGCCGGTCATCTCGTCGCCTATGTAGCCTTCGATCTCACCGGTAACGGAATACTCGTCGTCCTCTGCATAAATAAAGTATATCGAGCATACGAAGCGTGCTTCCCTGAGCGGCCGGGAAACGCCGTGCATTTCCTCCAGCACCTTTTCGCAGAGTTCCTTGTCAGTCGCTCCCTCGCCCGCATATCTTGCGGAATAGATGCCCGGTGCGCCGTTAAGGAAGTCTATCTCAAGACCGCTGTCGTCCGCAATGGTCGGAAGCCTGGTGGCTTCGAACACGGCGCGCGCCTTGATGTGCGCGTTTTCCTCAAAGGTATCGCCGTCCTCGATTATTTCATCTGTGAAGCCTGCCTCACGCATCGACATCACGTCAAAGCCATACGGCTCCAGGAGCTTTCTGAACTCCCGTATTTTGCCCTGGTTGTTGGACGCGATTATCAGCCGCTGTCGGACAGGCGACGAGGCGGCAGGTTTTTCTTCGCCGGATCTGTGAAGATGTTTCATAAAAATTCCTTTCCAATTTACTGCACTTTAGTGGTGCGTTATTAAACCCATTGTGGGGATAATTATCATTCAAAGAGCGCCTGAACATAGTCCTCGGGTATGAACGGCTGCAGGTCGTCGATTTTCTCGCCCACGCCGACAAGCTTCACGGGTATGCCAAGTTCATTCTTTATAGGTATTATTATACCACCTTTTGCCGTTCCGTCAAGCTTTGTGAGAACAATTCCTGTAATTTCGGCACTTTCACTGAAAAGTTTGGCCTGATTGACTGCATTCTGTCCAGTAGTCGCGTCGAGAACCAATAAAGTTTCAACGCAGGCGTCGGGGACTTCGCGGTCGATTACCCTTGCTATCTTTTTCAGCTCCTCCATGAGGTTCTTCTTATTGTGAAGTCTGCCCGCGGTATCGCAGAGAACTACGTCCGCGCCGCGCGCCTTTGCAGCACTGAGGGCGTCGAACACAACAGCCGCAGGGTCGCTGCCCTCGCTGTGCTTGACTATATCCACGCCTGCGCGGTCGGTCCAGACGTTGAGCTGGTCTATCGCAGCCGCGCGGAATGTATCAGCAGCCGCAACGATCACTTTCTTCCCCTGGGATTTGAGATTTGCAGCCAGCTTGCCTATCGTGGTGGTCTTTCCGGCGCCGTTGACGCCTATCACCATGATGACTGACGGCTTGGTATCCGTGCGGAGTTCGTTGCCGCCCGTGAGCATTTCCGCGATTATCCCGCGCAGAAGCTGCTTCACGTCCGCAGGGTCGGTGGCTCCTGTGCGCTTGACTGCCTGGCGCAGCTTGTCGCATATCTCCATCGAAGTTTCCGCGCCGATATCTGAAAGTATCAGCGTTTCCTCAAGTTCCTCAAAGAAGTCCTCGTCTATCTTCGTGAAGCTGTTCATCAGCAGCTCCAGCTTGCTCATAAAGCCGTCCTTGGTCTTTTTCAGACCGTTTTTCAGCTTCTCAAAGAAGCCGACTTTCTTAGGCTTCTCTTCGCTTTCCTCCGGGAGTTCCGGTGTTTCTTCCGGCTCGCTCTCGTCAGGCTCCGGCTCGGCTTCGGCTGCCTGCAGGGGTTCCTCGGGTTCTTCTGGAGCCGTCACCGGCTCTTCGGGCGCTGTTTCAGCTTCGGCAGCCTGCTGCGGAGCGTCCTCCCCGTTCTCTGCGGGAATATCACCGTCAGCCGCTTCACCCGGCTGACTCTCTTCGGCTTCGTTCTGAGCGAGGAGTTCCTCATCGGTTTCCTCCTGATGTTTTTTCTTTCTGAACTTATCAAAAAATCCCATGTGACCTCCGTTACTTCAACTCAACGTCCAGTTCGTCTGCAAGGTCGCGCCTGAGAAGTCTCGACACGCCCTTTTCCTGCATGAATACGCCGTAAAGCACCTTGCAGCCCTCTATGGTACCGCGGCGGTGGGTAATCACCATCAGCTGTGTCTGGCTGCTGAACTGGTTAAGATATGTGATGTACTTGTCAACATTCACGTCGTCAAGCGCCGCGTCCACCTCGTCCAGCATGCAGAATGGCGTCGGCCGGTGCTTGAGTATCGCGAAATATATCGTTATCGCGACCATCGTCTGCTCTCCACCGGAAAGAGAAATAAGATTTTTGATGACCTTTCCCGGCGGCGCGGCAAGAATCTCTATGCCGGAATTCAGCACGTCCTCGGGGTCGGTGAGTTTAAGCTCACCGTGAGCGCCGTCGCCGAAAATGCTGACGAATATCTCCTTGAAGCTCTTGTTTATTTCCTCAAAGCTGTTCAGGAAGCGCGTCTTGATATCCTCCGTCAGATCTGATATCAGCCGCTCGAGTTCCTTTTTGCTCTTTTCGATATCCGCAAGCTGCGCGGTCTGGAATTCGAACCTCTCCGCAACCGTGCGGTATTCCTCGATGGACTCCATATTGATGTTGCCCAGCGAAGAAATCTTCTTGCGGAGCGCTTCAAGGTCGTTCTCTGCCATCAGCAGATTTTCAACGGGCTTTGCCTGTTCCATCGCCATCGACACGGTAAGTTCGTAGCTGTCAAGCAGCATGGAAACTATGCGCTCCTGCTCGCGGACCTCGTTGGTGCGCCGCTCCTCAAGCCTTGCTATCTCCTTTGAGAAATGCTCCTTGTTCGACACAGCCTCGTTGATATCGCGGTGCATCTGACCTATTGCGAGTTCCAGCCGCTCTATCTCGGCAACGGATTTGCTGATGTCGGCTTCCTTGTCGGAAAGCTCACCGCTGTGCTGTTCAATTTCTTTCTTCACGCGCTCGATATCCAGACGGATACGGTCGTCGTCCGCGTCCAGCGCTGCGACTGTCTCCTTGTAGCTGTCGCTGCTCTGGAACAGCGCCCTGCGGTTTTCCTCGCGGGTGCGTATCTCGACCCGGAATGCGTCTATGTCCTTTTCAGCGGAAACCCTGTCGAGGTTCAGCTGTGAAAGGCTGTCTGAAAGTTCCTTTAAATGCGCTGCTGCGGTTTCCCTCTCGCTTCCGGACTGCTTCTGCTGTTCCTCCAGCTCCGCGATCCGGCTGTCGCACTGAGAAACCACGCTGCGGCTCTCCTCCAGCTGCTTTCTGTACTGCGCTATCTGCTGGTCGAAACGCTCCAGCGCCAGCCTTGCGGACTCACCCTGGCGCGAAAGCTGCTCGATGAGCATATCGTACTTTGAAGCCTCCGCACGCGCGCTTATCTCCTGAGTGTCCAGCGCTTTCAGTTCGTCCTCCATGCCCTCTATCTCGACGGAGAATTTCGCTGCCTCAGCCTGGTACTGCCGGAATGCCTCAGTCTTTTCTGCCAGTGATTTACGCAGCGAAATGACCTCGGTATAAAGCGCGTCCTTTTCCTGCTTGCGGGAAATAATACCCGCGCCGCTGCTGCGGCTTCCTCCCGTGAAGGAACCACCCGCGTTGACCACCTGACCATCAAGCGTAACTATACGGAACTTCGCGCCGTACTTCTTGCTCAGGAATGCCGCGGTGTCGATATCGTCCACTATCGCGGTAAGTCCCAGCAGGTAGCGGATTATGTTCTGATAATCCTCGTCGCAGTCAACAAGGTCGCTTGCTATGCCCTCAAATCCCTGCTCCGACTGTAATCTCGGCTCGTTGAGATAACGCCCCTTCATCGCAGTCATGGGGAGCATGGTCGCACGGCCGGCGTTGGTTTCTTTCAAAAAGCGAATGCAGCGCTTTGCGGTTTCCTCGTTGTCAACGATTATGTTCTGCATCGCGGCTCCAAGGGCGGTCTCTATCGCTGCGACGTAACGGTCGTCCATGCTCACGACGTCTGCAACAGTGCCGTGGATGCCACCCATTCTGCCCTGCTGCGAAGCCCTCATGAGTTCCTTGACGCTGTGAGTGTAGCCCTCCATGGACTTCTCAACGTCCTCCAGCAGCTTGTAGCGCTTCTGTTTGGTGTCAAGTTCGTCGCTGACTCTGTCGGCTTCGGCTTTGGCGTCGTTCATGCGTCGCATTTTGCCCTCGCCCAGCCGCTGGTATCCTGCAAGCTTGTTCTGCTTCACGGAACGCTGCTCCGCGATATCCACGAGCTGTTTCTGTGCATTCTCGCGGCTGTTGGTGTATTCCTGCAGCTTGCTTTCGGCGTTCTCAGCGTCGCTGATGAACGTCTGCTTCTGCTCCTCGGCTTCCTGCATGGAATGCTCAGCCTGCGCGGACTTCACATCTGCCTCGCTGCGCTCACGATAAGCCTGCGCCAGTTTCTGGTCCAGTTCTGAATACGCCTTGACGCTCTCGGCGTTCTGCTCTGCTATTTCAGTCAGCTTCGCCTGGAGTTCAGCGCGGCGCTGCTCCATTGCCGTCAGTTCCTGCTGCTTGTCCTCTATTTTCTGCTGGAATTCCTTTATTCCCTCGTCGAAGCTGCGGCTGCTTTCCTCGGCGTTCGCTATCTGCTCAGCCAGTTCCCTGCGACGGTTCTCATTATGCATGAGGTCGTTTTCCAGCACATGGATGCTCGAACGCTTCTCGGCTATCTCGGTGTTCACAGCCTCGCGGCTCCTGCGGTAGCGCTCCAGTTCTGCCTGAATGCGCTGCTTCTGCTCGGTGCTTTCGTCGATGCTGGTCTGTAATTTCTCCGCGTCCTTGTCGTAATGCTCGCACTCCGCGCGGTTGAGCAGCAGGTCGTCGTCCAGCTTCTTTATTGCGCTGCGGCGCTCCTCATAGTGAGCCGCGCCGACGGAAATTTCAAGTTCCTTTTTCTGGTCGAGGAGTTCAGCGGCAAGCACCGCCTTTTCGGACTGTCTTTTCAGCACCGGCAGGCGTTCCTCGTCAAGCCTTATTATGTCCTTCTGACGGAGGATATTCTCCTCGGCGCTTTCGAGTTCCTTTTCTGCCTCTGCCTTCTTGTGCAGGAACAGCGAAATTCCCGCAGCCTCCTCGAAGATCTCACGGCGCTGGGTTCCCCTTGCGTTGACTATCTCAGCGACCCTGCCCTGCCCGATGATGGAATAGCCATCTCTGCCAAGACCGGTGCCCAGCAGCATCTCCTGAATGTCCTTCAACCTGGACTTCGCGCCGTTTATCAGGTACTCGCTCTCACCGCTGCGGTAAAGCTTGCGGGAGATAGTCACCTCGTCGGCGTCCACTGCGAGCGCGCGGTCGGTGTTGTCTATGCATAGCGCGACCTTTGCGAAGCCCATGGGCTTGCGGTCGGTGGTGCCGTGGAAGATAACGTCCTCCATCTTTTCACCGCGCAGGGTCTTTGCGCCCTGCTCTCCCATTACCCAGCGCAGGGCGTCGCTTATGTTGCTCTTGCCGTTGCCGTTGCTGCCGACAACAGCCGTGGTCTGGGCGTCGAAATTCAGTACGGTCTTATCCGCAAAGGATTTGAACCCATGTATCTCCAGTGACTTAAAAAACATTCACAAACCTCGCTAATTTAACAGCTAACAGCGCACCTCGATGTAAGCCCCGTCCAGCGGCTTCACCTCAACATCATATCCCAGCCCTGCAAGAGCCGCGATGTTACCGCGCTTCTGTCCCACAGCCCTGCTGATATTCCGGCTGTCGGTATATATCATATAATGTCCCTTTTCCATAGCGAGAAGCTTCTGTTTCATGTCATTCAGAAACAGCCTGCTCTCAACTATTTCACGGAACGCCGGGTGGTAAACTCCCCCCAGCATTTCTTTTTCAACTTCCTGTGAGGCATGCAGCCCCATGCGTATCACGCGTATCCCGGCTGCGGTGAATTCCCGCAGGAGTTCCGCGCACAGATCCACGGTCTGCTCAAAGCCGAAGCTGCGGTATTCCCAGCTCTCAAACAGCCTGCCAAGCCGCGTGTGCTTCAGTATCACCGTCGGATATACGCGCACCGTATCCGGCTGCAGCGCGATGAATTCCCGGCAGGTGAGCCGCACGAATTCCTCCGTGTCGCCGTAAAGCCCGGTCATCATCTGCAGACCAAGCGAGATCCCGCTTTGCCTTATCAGCCGCGAAGCCCTGCGCACGTCCTCAGCGGAATGCCCCCGCTCGTTCATCTGCAGCACCTCGTCCGACATGGACTGCGCACCGAGTTCCACGGCGGTCATGCCGTACTTTTTCAGCAGCGCGATGATCTCGTCGTCAATGCAGTCAGGTCGTGTGGAACAGCGTATCCCGCAGTAGACCTGCGGGTGCTTCTGCACTGCGGAATGCGCGCATTCCAGCAGGCTTATCATGTATTCCCGCGGGACTGCCGTGAAGCTGCCCCCGAAAAACGCGATCTCTGCCTGCATTCCGCGCTCGGCAAGATGCGGAGCCTGCTCTTCAAGCAGCGCTGCGACTTCCTCAGCCGTGGGGGCGTGAGCCGCGCCGGAAATGCTCCTCTGGTCGCAGAAACTGCACCTGTGCGGGCAGCCAATGTGCGGAATAAAAACCGAAATGTTAGTCCGTTTCATAGCCCATCAACCCGATAGCTTCCTTAGCGGCAGCCTGCTCAGCTTCCTTTTTGCTCTGCCCGGAACCTGCGCCGATGCTCTGCCCGTTCAGCATTACCTCAGCGTTAAAGGTCTTGTGGTGAGCCTCTCCCTCTTCCTCAGTCACCTGATAGGAGATCTTTTCTTCCGGGTTCTGCTGGATTATCTCCTGCAGAATGGTCTTGTAGTCGCCGAGCTTCACCTTGCCGCTCTTTATCGCGTCGATAGACGGCACGAATTTCATGATGAACTTCTGCGCCTCGTCCATTCCTCCGTCAAGGAATATCGCAGCGATGAGCGCCTCAAAAGCGTCCGCGAGAATGGAACGGCGCTCGCGCCCGCCTGTCATCTCCTCGCCCTTTCCCAGCAGGATGTAATCCCCGAGGGAAATACGCTTAGCGAAGTTATACAGCGAATTCTCGCACACGATGGAGGCGCGCAGCTTTGTCAGCCCGCCCTCCGGCACGGTCGTCATATTCGTGTAGAGGTACAGCGAAACCGTTATCTGCAGCACGCTGTCGCCCAGGAATTCCAGACGTTCGTTGCTGCCGTTGTTCTTTCCTCCGGAATAGCTGGAATGGGTCATTGCGCCCCTGAGATATGATTTGTCCTTAAATGTATAGCCTATAGCCTTTTCAAGCTGACTGAATTCCGACATATCAAGCCTCTTCCTTTACTCCGAGAGCGGCGATCGCGCTCGTCATTTCATCTATCGCGTTCTTCTCAACGAACATCTTCGCCTGCCTGAACGCGCCCAGGAAAGCTACCGCGTCCGAGCTTCCGTGCGCCTTGAACACAGGCTTTGCGGTGCCCAGCAGCGGTGAACCGCCTATGGTTTTGTAATCAAGCTGCTTTGCGATGTCGCCAAGCTGCTTCTTTACGCACAGCGCGCCTATCTTAGTCTTGAGATTCGCAAAGAACATGTTCTTCAGCGACTGCTTCATCAGTATTCCCATGCCCTCGCATGCCTTGAGGAACACGTTTCCGGTGAAGCCGTCGGTCACAAGCACGTCAACGCCGCCTACAGGCGCGTCGCGGCCCTCTACATATCCGATGAAATTTATCGAGGGAGTTCCGCGCAGCAGCTTTACCGTTTCATGCTCGAGTTCCCTGCCCTTTTCCTCTTCGGTGCCGATGTTCAGCAGACCTACGCGGGGCTTTTCGATGCCCATTGTCTTTTCCATGAAAATGCTGCCGAGTACCGCGAACTGCTGCAGCATTTCCGGACGGCACTCAAGATTTGCGCCGCCGTCAACGACCGCGTACCTGCCGCCACCAAGACAAGGCATCAGCGGAACGAGCGCAGTCCTCTTTACGCCCTTGATGCGCTTTTCCACCATGGTTCCACCGACTACGATAGCGGCGGTGCTACCCGCGCTGATGAATGCGTCCGCATTTCCGTCCGCGAGGTAATACAGCGCCTTGCCCATGGAAGTGCCCGCATTCTCCTTAATAACGGACTTGGGGGCGTCCTCAGTGGTGATAACGCCCTGTGCCGGCACAAGTTCAATGTGGCTGTCGGAGATATTCAGCTCCTTCATGCGTTCCATGAGAACCTTTTCGTCGCCGGTTATCGCGATATCAATGCCCAGTTCCTTTACAGCAAGCGCTGCGCCTTTAAGTACTTCGTCCGGGGAATTATCCCCGCCGAAACCGTCTATAACTATCTTCATGATTATGTATCCTCACTATCAGAAAGAGCCTTGCCCAGGTCGGAAAGCGCCCTCTGTGCCAGCGCTGCATAGCGCTCCTGCTTGCCCTTTATCACCCTGTCCAGCCCGGGGAGTATCCCCATGCTGCTTGCCATCGGCTGGAAGTTCTCCACCGTCGGGTCGCTGATGTAATTGCACAGCGCGCCCAGCATCGTCGTATTAGGCAGTTCTGTCGGCTGCCTGCCGGAAAGCCTGTCCGCAAGCGCCCTGCCCGCGATAATTCCGGAAGCCGCGCTCTCAACGTAGCCCTCGACGCCTGTCATCTGTCCACCGAAGAACACGTTATCCGAGCCGCGCAGCATGAACCACTTGTCCAGCAGACGCGGGCTGTCAAGGAATGTGTTCCTGTGCATTACGCCGTAACGCACGAACTCCGCGTTTTCCAGCCCCGGTATCATCGAAAAGACGCGCTTCTGCTCGCCGAATTTCAGGTTCGTCTGGAAGCCCACGAGATTGTACATCGTGCCGTCCCTGTTCTCCTTGCGGAGCTGAACAACGGCGTAAGGGCGCTTCCCCGTGCGCGGGTCGGTGAGTCCCACGGGCTTCATGCAGCCGTAGCGGACGCTCTCGAAACCGCGTTTTGCCAGCACTTCCACCGGCATGCAGCCCTCAAACACCTTCATTCCGGCGCTCTCTTCGGGTCGGTCGAATTCCTTTAAAGGGGCGCTCTCAGCAGTCACCAGCGCGTCGTAAAACGCCTGGTATTCATCGCGGTCCATCGGGCAGTTGACGTAATCTGCCTCCCCCTTGTCGTACCTGGTCTGATAAAACGCCTTGCTGAAATCTATGCTTTCCGCGGAAACTATCGGCGCTGCCGCGTCATAGAAACTCAGTCCCTCGCCGCATATACCGCGTATCTTCTCAGCAAGCGCGTCAGAAGTCAGCGGACCTGTGCATATCACCGCGTTTCTTTCCGGAATTTCAGTGACTTCCCCGCTGACCACCCGTATATTGGGGTAACTGCGCACTATCCTCGTCACCTCGTCCGAGAACTTCGTGCGGTCCACGGCAAGCGCGCCGCCTGCAGGGACTGCAGTCTTGTCGGCGGCTTCAAGTATCACGGAACCAAAACGGCGCATTTCCTCCTTGAGAAGCCCGCAGGCGCTCTCAGGTCTTGCAGCCTTGAGCGAATTGGAGCACACCAGTTCCGCGAAACCGGCATAGTGGTGCGCCGGGGAATACTTCTCCGGCTTCATCTCGTGGAGTTCCACGTCGAACCCGCGCCGTGCCAGCTGTACTGCCGCTTCGCAGCCCGCTAGTCCCGCGCCGATAACCTTAACCGTCATTGCTCTTATCCTTTGCGTTGTCCGCGTCAAGGGGACGCTCGTAACCGCAGCCCTCCTTAGCGCAGTAGATCTTACCCATACGGCCTGTCTTTTTGAACAGGGTTGCGCCGCACTGTGGGCACTTCTCTGAAACAGGCAGGTCCCACGTCATAAAATTGCAGTTCTGGTAATCCTCGCAGCCATAGAACGGCTTGCCCTTCTTGGATTTCTTCGCGAGCATCTTCTTGCCGCACTTCGGGCAGGTGCCCTGGGTCTCCGTCACTATCTTCTTCGTGAACTTGCACTCCGGGAAGCCGCTGCACCCCAGGAATTTTCCGTAGGGACCTATCTTGATGACCATCGGCTTGCCGCATTCCTCGCAGATGACGTCCGTCGGCTCGTCGGGGACTTTCACGCGCTTGCCCTCCATGTCGGTTTCTGCCTTTTCAAGGGTCTTTGCGAAACCGTCGTAGAACTTGCGGAGGACTTCCACCCAGTTCTTGTCGCCATGCTCGATATCATCAAGGGCGGTTTCCATTTTTGCGGTGAATTTCACGTCAACGATGTTGTTGAAGTGATCCTTCAGCAGTTCGGTTATAACTTCGCCGAGGGAAGTCGGCTTGAGCTGGTTTCCCTGCTCGCGCTCGACGTAATGTCTGTCGAGTATCGTTGAAATAGTCGGCGCATACGTGGAAGGTCTGCCGATGCCGTTTTCCTCAAGTTCCTTGATGAGGGAAGCTTCGTTGTAGCGCGCCGGCGGCTGTGTGAAATGCTGGTTTCCGACTACTTCCTTAGCGGTCAGCTTCTCGCCCTTTTCAAGCTTGGGCAGGGCGCCGGTCTGTTCGCCGTCGGACTCCTTGGTTTCCTCATAGAGCCGTGTAAATCCGTCGAATTTCACGGAATATCCGCTGCTCTTGAACAGACAGCCTGCAGCCGTGATATCGGCAGCCACAGTGTCAAGTATCGCATTCTGCATCTGGCTTGCCATGAACCGCTCCCAGATAAGCTTATACAGCTTATACTGGTCGTTCGTGAGCGAGGATTTCACCTTGTCAGGCGTAAGGCTCACGGTTGTCGGGCGTATGGCTTCATGCGCGTCCTGCGCGTTGTTCTTGGACTTATAGGTGCGCGGCTTTTCCGGCAGGTAATCCGCGCCATACATCTCTTTGATGAGGTCAGCTGCGGCTGCCTTTGCCTCGTCGGAAATTCTCAGCGAGTCTGTACGCATGTAGGTGATAAGACCGACTGCGCCCATTCCCGCGACATCGATACCTTCGTAGAGTTCCTGCGCTGCCTTCATCGTGCGGCGCGCCTGGAAGGAGTATCGGCGGCTTGCCTCCTGCTGCAGCGTGGAAGTCGTGAACGGAGGCGCAGGCTGCTTCTTGCGCTGGGACTTTTTCAGCCCGGTCACGGTGAATTCCGCGCCCTTAAGGCGTTCCAGCAGCTTGTCAGCCTCTTCCTGGCTGGAAATCGCGAGCTTCTCGCCGTCCACTTCAGCCAGTTTTGCCGCGAACGCTCTCTTTGAGGAAGCCGCAGTCAGCTTTGCGTCAACGCTCCAGTATTCCTGCGAAACGAAACTGCGTATCTCGTTTTCGCGGTCAACGATGATGCGCACTGCAACGGACTGCACACGTCCCGCGGAAAGACCGCGTCTTACCTTTTTCCACAGGAAAGGCGACAGCTTGTAGCCCACGATACGGTCGAGAATCCGGCGTGCCTGCTGCGCGTCCACGATGTTGGTGTCTATGCAGCGCGGTGACGCCATTCCGTTCTGTACGCCGGTCTTGGTGATCTCGTTGAATGTCACGCGCACCGGAGCATTGCCGTCGATATTCAGCAGATGCGACAGGTGCCACGCGATAGCTTCTCCCTCGCGGTCCGGGTCGGTCGCGAGATAGATCATGTCGCTGGCTTTTGCGTGCTTTTTCAGTTCTTTGATGACCTCTGCCTTATCCTTCATATTGACGTACTGTGGTGCAAAATCATGCTCCACATCAACGCCCAGCTTGGATTTTGGCAGGTCGATTATATGTCCGGTGGAGGCTATAACGTCATAGCCTTCTCCGAGGTACTTCTTTACAGTCTTAGCCTTTGACGGCGACTCTAATATTACAAGGTGTGGCACAAAAGTTCCCCCTATACGTTTTTCTCTGTCAAGCCGGAAAATCGGCTCACCTAGACATCGCAAAGCCTAAAGTCTGCTTACGGTTTTGCGATATCTGCTGCACGTCAGCGCAGCAGCAACGGTCGCATAATTAACGGCGCAATATGAATTATTCGCGCCAGCCCGTTTATTATACGCCAAACAGCCGGGCAGGCCATGTCCAGCTTTTTTTATTTTGAAAGCTCCCACAGGATTATCGCAGCGGCAGCAGCAGCATTCAGCGACTCAGCGCCCGATATCGGGATGTAGACTGCGCGGGTGCATTCCGCAGCCACATCTGGTGAAACACCGCGCCCCTCGCTGCCGATGACAACCGCAGCCCTCTCCGGGAATTCTATCTCCCCGAGCCTTGCAGCGCTCTCGTCGAGCATCGCGCCGTACACCGAAAATCCATCTGCCCTGAGCGCCCTCACCTGCTCCTGCATACTGCCGATAACGCACGGAAGCCGCAGCACGCTGCCCATTGAAGCGCGAAGCGTTTTCGGCGCCCAGATATCAGCGCAGTCCGGTGAAAGCACCGCGCCGCCGAAGCCCAGAGCCTCCGCAGTGCGGATAATAGTGCCGACGTTGCCCGGGTCCTGTACTCCGTCCAGCAGCACCAGCCGTCTGGCCCCGCCTATCCCGGGACTAACTGGTTTCTCAGCAATGGCAAACAGCCCCTGCGGAGCCTTTGTGTCTGAAATGTATTCCGCAACATCGCCGGATATGACAGTGACGTCGCTGCATTTCTGCCTGAGAAGCGCGGCCGTCTGCGGGTACTTTTCTTCTGCGCGCCCGGTCGTCAGCACTGAAATTATCCCATACCCGCTCTTTGCGAGTTCCCCGCAGAGATGGTCGCCCTCAACGGCGAAAACGCCCTGAGCGTCCCTTGCGGATTTTTCCCGGAGAAGCTCCCGGAAGCGCTTTACAGCGTCGTTTTTTCTTGATGTGATCACCAATGGAGCAAATCCCCCTACATAGCGAAAAATCTCACGCCCTGGAACAGAACGTGAGATATTATCACGATTAAAGCGCTGCCTTAGCCTTCTCTGTCAGTGCAGTGAAGCCTGCTGCGTCGTTGATTGCGATCTCAGACAGCATCTTTCTGTTCAGAGTGATGCCAGCCTTCTTCAGACCGTTCATGAAAGTGGAATAGTTCATGCCGTTTGCCTTAGCAGCAGCAGAAATTCTGGTGATCCAGAGCTTTCTGAAATCTCTCTTCTTGAGACGTCTGCCGATGTAAGCATACTGACCGGACTTCCAAACGGCTTCCTTAGCGGTCTTGAACAGTCTGCTCTTGCCGCCCCAGTAACCCTTAGCCAGCTTTAATGTTCTATTTCTTCTCTTGCGAGTTGCGAGTGCGCCCTTTACGCGTGCCATTTTACATTACCTCCTGAAATTTTGTTCGTGCGGATATTCCGCATCTCGATTATTTGTACGGAATAAGGCTCTTTACAGCAGCTACGTTGGTAGAATCTGCATATGCGCCAGCACGCAGGCCTCTCTTGCGCTTTGTGGACTTCTTGGTAAGAATGTGACGTCTGTTGGTGTGACCCATCTTTACCATACCGTTCTTTGTCAGCTTGAAGCGCTTCTTCGCTCCGCTGTGAGTTTTGATCTTAGGCATTTTGTTATCCTCCTTGAGATTTTATCGGGCTTCACATTTGTGTGCAGCCTTGCCTGTCTTATTTCTTAGGGCTGAGTACTATCGCGTAGTTCTTGCCCTCAAGCTTTGACGGCTTTTCGGAACCGCCGTACTCTGAAACGGCATCGAGGAATTTCTTCATCAGTTCTTCACTGAGATTCATGTGCGACATCTCTCTCGCACGTCTGAAGCGAATGGTGACCTTTACCTTGTCGCCGTTCTGGAGGAACTTGATGCAGTTCTTGACCTTGATGTTGAAATCGTTGGTGTCGATGTTGAGCGACATCTTGATCTCCTTGACCTCAGCCTGCTTCTGGTTCTTCCGGGCTTCTTTTTCCCTCTTGGTCTGCTCAAAACGGTATTTTCCAAAATCCATGATCTTGCATACCGGAGGATTTGCCGCAGGAGCGATGAGCACGAGGTCCAGATCTGCCTCTATCGCCTTTGCAAGCGCGTCCGCAGTCGCCATAATGCCGAGCTGCTCGCCGTCTGCGCCGACCACTCTTACTTCCTTTTCACGGATCTCCTCATTGATGAGCTGTTCTTTCGTGCCGATATCAAAGCACCGCCTTTCTTGATTACGTTTCAGCTGTGAAATAAAATAAGCGCGAGCACACACTGCTCACGCTTAACAGAATGCCTTTCGGCTGTTTCACATTAAACATACCGCGCCTGGCAGAACTAACGCCGACGGGTGAGAGTGTGGTGACTCTACTTTCAAACTTACTTTAATATTTTACCACATCCGAACCGATTTGTCAATAGCTTTTTTCATTTTTCGCAATTTTTTTCATTCTATCTGGTGCTTCTCCAGAAATTCCACGTAATTCTGCGACGGCACTGGTTTCGAATAATATCCCTGCAGGTAATCAAAGCTGCCATTTTAATTCCACTACATTGACAACAACAAAGCGCCTTTTCTGTGAAAACAACGAAAACGGTGCCGCCATACAAGCAGCACCGTTAATGTCATATCAGCCTAAAATTACTTGATAACCCTTACGGAAACAACGCCTGCAACAGACTTGATAGAAGCCTCGATACCTGCAACGTCGCCCTTTACATCAAGGCAGGTGTACGCGTAGTCCTTCTTGGACTTGCTTACCATGTTCTCGATGTTCAGACCTGCAGCGGAAACCGGAGCGGTAATGTTGTTCAGCAGACCCTCGGCATTCTTGTGGATAACGCAGATCTTTGCGTTTCCGGAGATTGCCATCTCAACATTCGGGAGATTAACGGAGTTCCTGATGTTACCGTTTTCAATATAGTCAACGATCTCCCTGACTGCCATAACTGCGCAGTTGTCCTCGCTCTCAGGAGTGGAAGCGCCCAGATGGGGCATTGCAACAACGCCGTCCAGACCGATAAGTCCGTCGGTAGCGAAGTCGGTTACATAGCAAGCCATACCGCCGTTCGCGAGTGCGTCGATGATAGCCTTTTCGTCAACCAGGGTATCTCTTGCAAAGTTCAGCAGGCGTACAGTCTTCTTCATGGAAGCGATAGCCTCTGCGTTGATCATGCCCTTTGTATCAGGCAGTGCGGGAACATGTAGTGTGATGTAGTCGCACTTTTCGAAGATCTCCTTGTTGCTCTTTACATAGTGGACCTTGCCGGAAAGCTTAAGAGCGTTCTCAACGGAAAGATACGGGTCAGCGCCGTAAACGTCCATGCCGAGTTCTGCAGCTGCGTTAGCTACCAGGATACCGATAGCGCCCAGACCGATAACACCGAGCTTCTTGCCCATTATCTCAGGACCTACGAACTGGCTCTTGCCCTTCTCGACCAGCTTTCCTACCTCGTCGCCCTTGCCCTTGAGAGTCTTGATCCAGTCCATAGCAGCCGGGATCTTTCTGGAGGAAAGAAGCAGACCAGCGATGACCAGTTCCTTAACTGCATTCGCGTTAGCGCCGGGGGTGTTGAATACTACAACGCCCTGCTCGCTGCACTTGTCAATCGGGATATTGTTGACGCCTGCGCCCGCTCTTGCGATAGCCAGCAGGTTGGAGGGCAGTTCCATCTCGTGCATGGAAGCGGAGCGAACCAGGATAGCGTCAGGATTTGCGATATCATCACCAACGGTGTACTTGCTCTTGTCGAGCAGGTCGGTACCGCATGCGGCAATCTTGTTGAGTGTAAGAACGTTATACATAATAATGATGTTCCTTTCATTCGGTGTTTCCCACCGTGATTAAGTTTTCTCCCCCATTCACTGGGGGAGAAAATAATTTACTTTGGTAGATCTGTGATAACAGGCTTGCCGTCCTTATCAAGCAGGGGCGTAAGCCCTCCGCCGTAGCCGTCTCTATGTCAGAGATAGCAGACGCCTGTAGCTGTATCAGCAATGACCTGCGTGCTTGTATTTATAGTGGATTTCTTATGAACCACAACGAATCTGTCAGCCATTTTCAGCTTCGAACTTCTTCATGAATTCAACCAGCTTCTCAACGCCCTCGATAGGCATAGCGTTGTAGATGGAAGCTCTCATGCCGCCTACGGTTCTGTGACCCTTGAGGTTTACAAAGCCAGCTGCGGTAGCCTCCTTGACGAACTTCGCGTCAAGCTCCTCGTTGCCGGTAACGAACGGAACGTTCATCAGAGAACGGTCCTTAGGCTCAACAGTGCCCTTGAACAGCTTGCTCTGGTCGAGGAAATCATAAAGGATCTTAGCCTTCTTCTCGTTGTGAGCCTTCATTGCCTCAAGGCCGCCCATCTTCTTTATCCACTTGAATACCTTGCCGCAGATGTAGATAGCATAGCAGTTCGGGGTATTGTAGAGGGAGTCATTGTCAGCCTGTGTCTTCCACTTGAGCATGGTGGGAGTTCCGGGGAGAACGTCATCGGTTATGAGATCCTCGCGGATAATAGCGATGACCAGACCTGCGGGGCCTACGTTCTTCTGAACGCCGCCGTAGATAACGCCGTACTTTGTTACGTCAACCGGCTCAGACAGGAAGCAGGAGGAAACATCGGCAACCAGAGTGTGACCCTTTGTGTTGGGAAGGGTCTTGAACTTTGTACCATAAATGGTGTTGTTCTCGCAGATGTAAACATAGTCAGCGTCCTCGGGGATATCGAGGTCAGAGCAGTCAGGAATATAGGAGAAGGTCTTGTCTGCGGAAGAAGCAACTGCAACGGCGTCGCCGTAGATCTTGGCTTCCTGATAAGCCTTCTTAGCCCACTGACCGGTGATTATGTAGGCTGCCTTCTTGTTCTTCATGAGGTTCATAGGAACAGCTGCAAACTGCTGTGAAGCGCCGCCCTGAAGGAACAGTACCTTATAGTTATCCGGAATGTTCATGATATCGCGGATATCCTTTTCAGCTTCCTTGATGATAGCGTCGTAAGCCTTTGAGCGGTGGGACATCTCCATAACGGACATGCCTGTGCCCTTGTAATCGAGCATTTCATCTGCTGCTTCCTGAAGAACTTCCTCGGGCAGCACTGCGGGACCTGCGCTGAAGTTGTAAACTCTCATTGAATTGCCTCCTGTTAATTTCATGTGCATACGCACATTAATTTATACCGCATAATTTCGATATTCAGGGAACACCGCGCATAAAAGGCGCACCCTGAGTTAATAAAATGAATTAACACTTCTATTATAAGACAATTTATTCGTTATGTCAAGTCTGAAATACCCGTTATGCGAAAATATTTTATCTTTTCTGCATTTTTCTTATATAATTCCTGCGTGATCCATACGTTTCAGCACATTTGTGGTTATATTCATGCGGCAGTGTTTTTCATTCTGTGTAACCGTTTACTATTGACAATCACGGCACATTCGGCTATAATTTAAACAGGGATAAGCACCCGTAACATATTTATAAGGAGAAACAAAATGAAAAAATTCCTGTCAGTTATACTTGCAGCGTCAATGCTGCTGACTTTCACAGCATGCAATGGCAGCAATTCCACCCCGAGCCAGGAGCAGACCTCGTCCGACAGCACCTCTCCCGCAGACAGCAGCACTGCTTCCACCGCAGAAAACTCAGTATCCGCGCCTGTTTCCTCTGAAGCGGAAAGCGCAGCAGAGCCGACTGCAGAAGCTGACGATACCCGCACCGACTACGAAAAGATGGTGGACCGCTCCCTGCTTTCCACCGGCGACATGACCAGAATGGCGAATGTGTTCCAGAAAGCGCAGAACGGCGAGGATATCACAGTTGCGTACATCGGCGGCTCCATAACCGAAGGCTATAATGCAGGTACCACTGAATTCTACGCCAAAACCTGCACCGATCTTCTGCAGGGTTACTTCCCTGACATCACAGTCACCGGAGTGAACGCCGGTATCAGCGGCACCCCCTCCCTCCTCGGGAACCTCAGACTGGAGCGCGACGTGCTTTCCGCAGACCCTGACATTGTTTTCGTTGAGTTTGCTGTAAACGACGGTCAGGAAAGCGACTACAAAAACGCTTACGAGAGCCTGGTGCGCACGCTCCTCACCCAGGACAAGGACATCGCGGTAGTGCTCCTGTTCACCGTCCTTGACAGCGGCTACACCTGCCAGGAGCACATGTCCCAGATAGGCGAGAATTACGGTCTGCCTATGATAAGCGTTCCCGACAGCGTTTACGCCGAAATAGAAGCCGGCAGAATGACGTGGCAGGACTACTCCGACGACCAGTCCCACCCGAACGCATATGGTCACAAGTGCATCACCGATTTTGTGGATAACTACTACCAGAAGGTGCTCCCCGTTGTTGCCGAGAACGTCGGCGAAGTAAACAAGGATCTCCCCGACCCGGTATTCAGCGCAAAATACATGAACATGCACTACATGGACAGAGAAACCATGACCGGCGTGGAGCTTGACGGCTTCAAGGAGCATGACACACATGCGTCGTTCCACAACGGCTGGATGTACAAGGGCACAAGCGGCGGTTCGATAAAGTTCAACATCACCTGCAGCGTGCTTGAAATGGTATTCAAGGCGCAGGACAGCGACAAGTACGGCGCCGCTGACATCTATGTTGACGGCGAAAAGGTGAAATCCGTTGACGCCAACATGTCCGACGGCTGGGACAACCCCGTTACTTCCTACCTCATCGACGACGCAGAGAGCGCTGAGCATACCGTTGAAATACGCATGGAACCCGGCGACGCGCAGGCATATTTCGTCCTCGCATTCGGCTACTGCGATTGATAGGTCAATTCGGAGTTCTTAATTCGGAATTTCGGTATCACGCTTTGCGTGATATTATCTCAAAAGATTTCCTATAAAATACACAGGGCGAAAGTGGTTCTTTCGCCCTGTGTTGTGTCTTTAGGTCACCTCTAAAATAATTGTCCGCGAAACAGACACCATAATTCCGATTAACAAGATCACTTTGTAGGATCAATGAATTCCCTGTAATCATAGAGGTACTTCACGCCGGAAGCCACCGTCAGCGCTGCCGCGATGTACATCAGGATATCGCTGATGATCTGTATCGGGAAGCCCTCCGGAGATATCGCGCCGAACTGTGTGAGTATCCACATGAAAAGTATCACGCAGATAGCCACCATAGTCATTGCGGTTTTCATCTTGCCGAGCATTCCCGCTGCGATAACGACCTTTTTCTCGCTGGAAGCTGCCACCAGCCGCACGCCAGAAACAACGAATTCCCTCGCGAGAATGAGCGCAGTCACCCATGCGCTGCACCAGCCCAGCTGCACGAAGCATACCAGAGCCGCAGCAACGAGTATCTTGTCAGCCAGCGGGTCAAGGAACTTGCCGAAGCTGGTTATCATGTTATATTTGCGCGCGATCTTTCCGTCCAGCATGTCGGTGATGCTTGCCACCGCGAATACCACCAGTGCCCAGAGGTAATTGAGCGGTATAGCGCCTATCAGCATGAACGCCACAAAGAACGGCACCAGTATCACGCGCATAAGGGTCAGCTTATTAGCTATATTCATACCATTTCTCCCAGCAGATTGTTGTCTACCACATCATCGAAACGCACCGTCACGAAGTCGCCGATACGCGGCTTCTTTGCGCCCTGCGGAACGCTGAAATAGATCATTCCGTCGATCTCAGGCGCAAACATCGCGCTCCTGCCGAAGTACAGACCGCCCTCTGCGAGGTACTTGTCATAGCCCTCGACAACCACCTCGTCGGTGCTGCCTATCATTGCGTTGTACATCTCAGCAACGCGGGTGTCCTGCTGCTCCTCAAGTATCTCCTTGCGGTGCTCGCGGACGTCCTCGTCCACCATATCGGGGAATGAAGCCGCAGGCGTCCCCTCCTCCTCGGAATAAGCGAAGCAGCCCATGCGCTCGAACTTCATTTCCTCAGCGAATTCACCCAGCTCATTGAACTGCTCCTCAGTCTCCCCGGGGAAGCCGGTGATGAACGTGGTCCTCAGCGTAATGCCGGGGATCTCACGGCGCAGCTTTGCAACCAGTTCACGCAGGCTGTCGCCGGTACATTTGCGGTTCATGCGCTTTAATATCGCGTCGTCGCAGTGCTGCATCGGAATATCGAGGTACTTCACTATCTTGTCCTGGCGCTTCATGCAGTCGATGAGTTCGTCAGTTATTCTTTCCGGATAGCAGTAAAGCATACGTATCCACTTCAGCCCGTCTATCTCGCAGAGCTTATCCAGCAGCTCCGGGAGCGCAAGTCTGTTGTAGAGGTCAAGCCCGTAGCGCGAAACGTCCTGCGCGATAATAACTATCTCCTTTACGCCGTCCCTGGCAAGAAGCCTGGTCTCCTCAACGATGTCCTCCATCTTGCGGCTTCTGTAGCGGCCGCGTATCTTCGGGATAGCGCAGTAGGTGCAGCAGTTGTCGCAGCCGTCCGCAATACGCAGATACGCATAGTGCGGCAGCGTGGAAATAATGCGCTTGCCCTCCATGCTGTGCTCTTCCTTCTTGCCGAAGTAGCATACAGCGGGGGTGCCCTCGGCGTGCGCAGGCTTGTCGAAATCCGTCAGCCCGTCCACGATATCCGCTATCTTCCCGTATTCCGCGATGCCAACGACCGCGTCTATCTCCGGGAACTCCTCCGCGAACTGGTCGCGGTAACGCTCGCTGAGGCAGCCAGTCACGATAATGCGCTTTATCCTGCCCTCGTTCTTGAGGTCGATGAGTTCCATTATCCAGCCGATAGCCTCTTCCTTAGCAGACTGTATAAATCCGCAGGTGTTCACCAGAACTATATCTGCCATGCCCGGCTCAGCCACGAATGCGTAGCCCCTGTCCGCTATTTTCGCCATCATCTGCTCGGCGTCCACCTGGTTCTTGGAACATCCCAGCGACACCATTGCGACCTTTATCTTCTTGCTCATTTACTCTATTCTCTCCAGTCAGTCCTCAAAGTCTTCATCATCGGTGAGTTCTGCACAGCGCTCCATGCAGCGCTTCACCTCGCTCCAGCCATAACCTCTCCGCGCCAGCGCAGCCATAGTGCGCCTGCGGTCGTCGGGGTCGTACAGCTTTTCGCTGTACTTTGTCTGCAGCAGATGCATTATCTCCTCGTCGATGTCGTCCTCGGAATACTCCGCGAGAACGTCCTCAACGAGATTTTTGTCAAGACCCCGGCGCTGCATCTCCCACCGGGTCTTTCCCATGCCGTATTGCTTGCCGCGGATAAGCCGCTCCGCAAGCTTGCGCGCGTAATCCTCGTCGTCGATGTAGCCGTACTCCTGCATTGCGTCCGCAGCCGCGCGGGAAGCCTCCTCGCCGTAAACCGGCATCAGCTTCTTGTAAAGTTCACCGTAACAGTACATACGGCTGCCCAGCAGGTAGAGGGCGCGTTTCTTCGCCTTGCGCATATTGTCGGCATGCTGCAGCTTCTCCAGCAGTTCCGCGTCCATCTCGCCGCCCTCGTACAGGTCGTAATCCGCGACCAGCGCGCAGTTCAGGAAGAACGTCTGCCCGCTTTCAAGCTCCAGCTTATATGTGTCGCCCTTATACAGCGACAGTTCAGTTATCCTGCCGCCGTGAAAGTTCTCGCAGCGGCAGTCAGCAAGCCTTCTCATGCTTATTCAATGTCCTCCGGGGAGAACTCTGCGTAATCGTCCTCGTCGTCGGCAGCGGGCTTATTTGCAGGCTTCTCTGCACCCTCGGCGCCCTCTGCAGGCTCAATGCCTTCTTCGTCGTCAGAGGTAAGGCTGTCCAGCAGCGCGGAATTCTTAGCGAACTCGTCGCGTATCTTTGCTTCTATCTCAGCGCAGATATCCGCGTTGTTCTTGAGGTAATCAAGCACCTTATCGCGGCCCTGCCCTATCTTCATATCGTTGTAGCTGAACCAGCTTCCGCTCTTCTTGACGATGTTGAATTCGACTGCGGTATCGACGATCTCGCCCATCTTGGAAACGCCCTGACCGTACAGGATATCAAACTCGGCAGTCTTGAAAGGAGGAGCGACCTTATTCTTGACCACCTTGCACTTGGTGCGGTTGCCGATTATTTCACCGCCGTCCTTGATAGGCTCTCCGCGACGTACTTCAATGCGCACGGAAGAGTAGAACTTCAGCGCGCGGCCGCCGGGGGTCGTTTCCGGATTTCCGTACATCACGCCTATCTTCTCGCGTATCTGGTTGATGAATATTGCAACGGTATTGGTGTTGCTGATAACTGCGGTGAGCTTTCTCATCGCCTGGGACATTAGTCTTGCCTGAACGCCGACATGAGCGTCGCCCATATCGCCGTCTATCTCAGCCTTTGTCGTCATAGCGGCAACGGAGTCCAGAACGATAATGTCGATCGCGCCGGAACGCACCAGCGTTTCGATTATCTCCAGAGCCTGCTCACCGGTATCCGGCTGAGAAACCAGCAGATTATCGACGTCAACGCCGAGCTTTCTCGCGTAAACCGGGTCGAGCGCATGCTCCACATCGATGAACGCAGCCATTCCGCCTGCTTTCTGGGCCTCGGCTACAGCCTGCAGCGAGATGGTCGTCTTACCGGAGGATTCAGTACCGTATATCTCGATGATACGTCCTCTGGGAAGTCCGCCTATACCCAGCGCCAGATCCAGCATGAGCGAGCCCGTGGAAATGCACTCGATATCCATGTGACGGTTCTCACCCATGAACATGACTGTACCCTCGCCGAACTTCTTCTCCAGCTGTGCCATCGCGCTCTTGAGCACCTTTTCACGCTCTGCAGGGTCAACTATCCTTACCACCGGCTTGGGCGGCGCATTCTTTTTCTTGTCAGCCATTGTTATTTCCTCCGTTTTTAGTTCCATATATCACACGGATAATTCCGCACATATCCTTTTTGTATTGTGCCGTCATTCCGCATTCTTCAAATATCCGCATCACGTCAGCTTCCTGCCCCATGCCTATTTCTGCCGCGAGCATTCCACCGGGCTTAAGTCTGCCGCTCCACAGCGGTATCATTCTGCGGTAGTAGTCCAGCCCTTCCTCACCGCCTGCAAGCGCAGTTTCCGGCTCGAATTTCACTTCCGCCTGGAGTTCCCGCATATCCTTTTCCGTAAGGTATGGCGGGTTTGTGACGATAAGGTCGCACAGCGGTAATCCACGCGCCGTATCGTCCGAAAGGACATCGCCGCGTATCGCTTCGCACAGGTTTCCCACGTCGTTCAGCGATATGTTTTCGCGCAGGTATTCCAGTGCGTTTTCCGAGAGTTCCACCAGCCTGACCGGGACTTTCGCGAGCTTCGCAATGGTAATTCCGATGCAGCCGCTGCCCGCGCACAGGTCCGCAGCAGTGAACCCCGGATAACGCCTGCGCCGTGCGAATTCCAGCCCCAGTTCAGCGATAGTTTCAGTATCCTGCCGCGGAATAAGGACCCCCTTGCCGACCCTGAACGGCAGCCCGTAGAATTCCCACTCGCCGAGAATGTACTGCAGCGGTTCCCCGGAAAGCCTGCGCGAAACGCCGCCCATCACGGAATCCACCTGTTCCTCCGTGACCGGAAGCCCCGGGAAAATCAGCATGTCGTTGCGGGTCACTCCGCACAGCCGCATTATCAGCTGTTCCGCTTCAAAGCGCGGATTGTCGTTGCCGCCGTCCGCAAGGGCGCGGGTGCATTCCAGCAGGAGCGCGCCGATGTTCATGCCGCTCACCAGTTGTCGTCCTCGCCCTCTTTGGGCAGGCAGGGAGTTACTGCAGCGATAGCGACTTCTATCATGCTGTCGTCAGGTTCCTTGGTGGTTATTCTCTGCATCCACAGACCGGGCGCAGAGAAGATACGCGTGATAATATTGTCATGCCGTCCGGCAAAGCGTATCAGTTCGTACGCAAATCCCACCACGAACGGCAGAAGCAGAAGCTTGCAGACCGTTCTGAGCAGTATTGCCACGCTGTCGCTGCTGAGGTGCAGCCATTCCTTGAAAAGCTCCGGCGTTATCGGAACAATGCTGTATACCAGGATGCTGACCAGCAGCGTGATTATAATGAAGCTTGTGCCGCATCTCGGGTGAAATCTCGTCATAGGGCGTACATTCTCGACAGTGAGCGGCTTTCCTGCCTCGTAGCAGGCGATGGTTTTGTGCTCCGCGCCGTGGTATCGGTACATTCTGTGCATATCTTTCGTCAGTGAAGTCACCCACATGTACGAGACAAAAATGATTATCTTGATAACGCCCTCGAATGTAGTTCTCCACATCGAGATATCCACCGACCTGACCAGCACGGTGCTCCCTGCGGGCAGCCCCGGAAGCACGCTCTCCAGCCCGCCCAGAGGTTCTGTAGGGAGCAGGTTCTCTATCCAGGTGAACAGATAGCTTGGCAGCAGCAGGAACAGGAACACAGCCAGTCCTATGCCGATGACCATAGCGACTGCCATTATCGCCCCGGTCAGCTTGTCGCCGAACTTGTCGTCCAGCCACTTCTCGAATTTTGAAGGCTCCTCGTCCTCTTCGTCGTCCATCATTCCGCTTTTCTCAGCGGATTTCATCAGGCACTTGTATCCCTCGCCCAGCTGCTGAACGAAATTGATGCCGCCTCTTATCACGGGGCACTTGTTGTACCACTTTTTCGGCTTGATATCCCATTCGTCAACGTCGATGGAGCCGTCTTTCATGCGGACTGCCATCGCGCCCTTGGAAACGCCTTTCATCATTACGCCCTCGATAAGCGCCTGACCGCCCACCGTGGTCTTTTTGCCTGTATTCTTACTCCCCATCAGGGTCGCTCCTTTCGTTCATCTGCTTAAGCGGCAGGGTTATCGTCACCGTCGTGCCCTTTCCGAGCACGCTGTCGATGTCGAGGGTTCCACCGTGCATCGAGATTATCTCATCTGCCACGGCAAGACCTATGCCGCTGCCCCGGCGTGTGTTGTCAGCCTTGTAGAACTTCGCCTTTACTTTTGGCAGGTCGGAAGCCGCAATGCCTATACCGGTATCCGCGACGGTTATCGTCAGGGTATCTGTCCCCTTTTCGACGCTGATATCAACGCTCCCACCCGGGTCGGAATACTTTATCGCATTGTCGATAACATTGATGAACACCTGCCTCAGACGATTCTTGTCGCCATAAACGACGCACAGGAATTCCGGCTCGGTGTAGTGTATCGTCTTGTTTTCCTTGCGCGCCTTGTCGGTGTAGATGAGCAGCGCGTCGTCAAGTTCCGCGATGATGTCTATATTCGCCATCTGCAGCGAGAACCTGCCGTTCTGTATCCTCGAGAAGTCCAGCAGTTCCTCAACCATTCCCTCAAGTCTGCCGGTCTCATGGGTGATAACGGTCATGCCCTTGCGGTAGGTGTCCTCGTCGTAGCCGGCCTGCAGAGTTTCGCTCCAGCCTTTTATCGCCGTCAGCGGAGTTCTGAGTTCATGCGATACAGAGGAAATGAAGTCGTTCTTTATCGCTTCGGAGTTCTCCAGTTCGTCAGCCATGTCGTTGAACACCCTGGAAAGCTCGCCTATTTCGTCGTTGTTGCGGATAGCGATACGCTCCGAGAAATCGCCCTTTGCGAGTTTTTTCGCAGTCACGCTTATCTGCATCAGCGGAACGCATATCGATTTTACGAAGTACATTCCGCTGCTTATCACCAGGAGTATCACCGCAACGCTGACGATAACGGCAGCCAGCATTATGGTGCCCAGCTGACCGTCTATCTGCTTCATTGAGGTGACGTATCTCAGCGCGTTGTAGCTGGAACTCGGCTGGGCGATAGTCACCGTGACCGCGATGATATTCTCGCCGTTCTCATATCCGTGGAATATACCCACCCCGTCCTCGGACTTCATAGCCATGTCGTAATCAGGCATGTTGTAGCTTTCGTCCGGGGAGAAGCCGCTGCTGCTGAGGGTGACTTCACCGTTCTTGTTGATGGACATCATTTCCATCTGCTCTTTCTTGTCGAAGCCCTCGATGAGTTCCCGCACCTCGGTGGAATAGTTAACAGCCATATCCTCGTACAGGCGCGAGAGCACGGTCGCGGTAGCGTTCGCTTCGGAAACGACGTAATTCTCCGCGGAACCGTAATAATATTGCCGCGTGAAGTAATAGATGCAGACATTCGCGATAACGAGCAGAATTCCGACCACGCTGAGCGTGTTGAACATCCACCTGCCCGCAATGGAACTGCGTATCCCGGTGCGGAGTGTAGATTTTCTGTCCATCAGCCGTTCCACTTATAGCCGAAGCCCCATATCGTCTGTATGTACTGCGGGTTTGACGGGTCCTCTTCTATTTTCATGCGCAGACGGCGTATATTCACGTCAACGACCTTGTCGTCGCCGTAATACGCTTCGCCCCAGATGTGGTGCAGTATGGTCTTCCTGTCCAGTGCGGTGCCGCGGTTCTTCAGCAGGAATTCCATGATGTGGTATTCCACCTGGGTGAGTTCCACAGGCTCGCCGTTTTTGAGCACCGTGCGGCTCTGGTAATCCAGCGTGAACGAACCCGAGGTAATGTTGCGCACGGACTCCTGACGGCTCTGGCTAACATTGACGCGGCGATAGATAGCGTCCACCCGCGCCACCAGTTCCGACGGAGAAAACGGCTTTGTGACGTAATCGTCCGCGCCTATCATCAGGCAGTTCACCTTATCCATCTCCTGGCTTTTAGCCGAGAGCATGATTATGCCTATCTCGCTGCTCTGCTCGCGTATCCAGCGGCACAGCGCGAAGCCGTCCATTCCGGGCATCATGATGTCCAGCAGGGCGACGTCGAAATTACCGTTCTGCTCGGTGTAGACCTTCACGGCGTCCTCGCCGCAGGAAACGTCCACCACGTCGTAGCCCGACCTGACAAGGTTTATCACGACGAAGTCGCGGATAGCGTCCTCGTCCTCGCATACCAGAATTCTTTTCATATTCTCCCTTTCCGCGTCACAGTACGATAAAGCTGTCCCTCAGTTCGCTCTCAGTCAGCGCAAGTTTCCCGGTGAGATAACCGGTGGTCTCCTTGCAGCAGATGATGTTCTCGTCGTTCTCGCCTATCATGTGGTAGTCCTTTGAATTCACCAGCGCCTCGGTGTCGTCCTTGTCGATGGTGCGAATTCTCATGAGTTCGGTGCTGTCGTTGACCTCCAGCCCGTTTTCCTGGTTGTATGATATGAAAATTATCTCATTATCCTGGGAATTCACCACAGCCGTGACAACTCCCTGCCATCTGCTGGGGAACAGCAGCGCGAAATTATACTTGCTGCTGTAATAGCTGTAGTATTCCTGCTCGTAGCTGTTGTTCCTGACTGTATACCACACCACCGCGCACAGCTGTTCAGACCGAGTGAGCGTTTCGTAGCCTGGCAGCGGCGACATGGATGGTATCTCCAGGCAGCCGTCGCCGTCGATGTCGGTGCTGCGTATGTCGGTCATGTAGTCGTTCGTGAAGCGCGAAATAACGCTGGTGCGCGTGCCGTCCTCCCCGGCAAGGAAGTTCACGGGCGTCATCAGCCTGCCGTTGCGGCAGTAAAGCACGTCTGTACCGTACTGCCCGTTGCCCCGGCTGTAATCCACGAAAAGTCCCGTGGTATCCGCAAAAAGCTGACCTTTCGTCACGCTGATGAAATCAGCGCCCATGTCCCCCAGCGGAGTTTCGCCGAGTTTCACCAGCCCGTCATCGTTCCTTGTGAACATCGTAGCCATAGCGGTCTGGGTGGTCTTGTCGGGAACCACCGTCACCAGCTCGTCCATTCCGTCAGAGTTGAGGTCTATGACCTCCATGCAGGCGTAACTTCCGCTGTAAAGCTCCGAAATTATGCCGTTGTCGTAATTCATCACGCTGAGTGTCTTTTCAGTCTGGTTGAGCATGGAATAGCACACGATGACTTCCGTGCACTTCCCCTCGCCCAGTTTGGCGAAACTTATGCTGTCCACCTCGCTGCCTACGCATGCCAGGTCGTATACTGACTGCCATTCGCCGTCGTACTGGTCCAGCACCTTCAGCCTGAGCGCACTCTCGCCAGACTGCACCGACTGGGACTCATAGAACACCAGTGCCTCGTCCCCGGGCTCGTCGTCAATATCCTGCAGCACGAACGCCGAGCGGAACTCCCCGCCCCTGGGGTACTTCAGCCGCACTGAACTACCCGTGCTGTTTATGAGCGCCTGATATATCTTGCTCTGTTCCTGCGTGAGTTTAGGCGCGGTGAGCAGGTTCTCAATGGACGCGCCGGAACAGCCGCACAGCGCCAGTGCCGCAGTCAGTGCAGCCGCACCGCGCAGCAGTTTATTCAAGCTTCTGACTGTCAACACCCCCGGTTTCAGATGTGGAATTATCAGCCCTCGCTGTTATCGGCAGTTTCAGCGATTTCGGATGTCTCTGCCTTTTTCGGCTTCATGAACAGCGCTATCATTACCACGATGATGAACACACCTGCAGCAACGTCCGCCATCGGCACGAGGCTCATGTAGTACGCGGAACTTCCGTAGTTCGCCTGGAACAGCCACTCTGCCTCATACGGCGTGAGCACGATCCTGGAAGCCACGTCAGCCGGTCCGAAGAGCATTGCCGCAAGCCCTGCGAACGTATTCGCGAAAATAGTCACCGCCGCAGCCGCGCCGGAAACAGCCAGCGCCTCGCGGGTGCGCTTTCCCTCGTTGCCGGAAAGCAGCCTGCACAGCTGCATGAAGAATATCGCGGTAAGTATCACGGAAATGCAGTTTATAAGGTACTCGGGCACAGTGGTTATCGCCATCTTCTCCATGAATATGCCGATGCCCCTGAATGTGTAATACCCCGCGCCCGTAACGACCGCGAAGCCCAGCCCGGGTCTGAATTCCTTTTTATAGAGTATCATGAAAGCCACGACCAGTATAGCTGCGCCGAAAATGAAATCAACCCACATCATCAGCGGCGACGGTGAAATATTGCTGTCAGCGGGTATTTTAAACTCGGAATAGCCCTCGTACAGCGCTGCCAGCGCGGGAACGAGCAGCCCGAATCCCACGGCTGCCGCTCTGCCGTCGGTGATTTCAGAGACAGCGGTCTGGTAGAGTGCGGCGTTCTTTTTTCTGTCGAGAACTGCCGCAGCGACTGCTCCCGCTATCGTGAGGATTATCGCCCCCCAGAAGCAGAAGTCCATGAAAAAGCCGTTATCGTGCTTCAGGAAACCGCTCGTCATATCAGTTCCGGCGCACAGCTGAGCCATTCTTGCCGCGAAAGCGAGAACGAACCCGGGTATAAGCACCAGAACGCCAAATTTACTGTTATTCTTCATATCAAGTATGCTCCTTGCTGAATACGAAAGTATCACGTCCATGCGGACATATCTCATTTTATTTTATCACATATTGATACAGAATTCAAGTGTTTTTTGTTTCCACAATGATATTTCACAAGAATTACACCATGATACAGAAAAAAGGCTGCCATTTCTGACAGCCTAAGACCGTCGAAAAAGTCACTAAAGTGACTTTTCCGCCGAACAACCGCACTGCGCGCACTCATTGTCGGCTATGCCGACAATTCGCACACTTGTGCGGTTAGAAGTGTTTTTTGCCTCGGCAGAGCTGAGGCAAAAAACAGATTTCAAAAGCCCGCTTCGCGGGCAAAATTGATTTTTTCGACAAGATGAAAGGCTGCCATTTCTGACAGCCTTTCATCATCGGGTAATATTAATCTTCAACAAGGTCGCCATATACGACGCCAAGACCAAGCGTGCTCATGTAAACTCTGCCGTACTTGTTTATGTCGCCGTATACAAACTTTCCGTTGCCGGTGCCGCCAAACTGGTGGTTATCATCGTTGATGCGCTTCCAGGTCGCGCCCTCGTCCTCGGACCAGTACAGTCCCACAGGGTCGTCGGAAGTAGGCTGACCCCAGATGAACAGCGTGCAGGGAGAGTCGTCAGTCTTGCCCTTGCCCACGCCTACCATCTGGCAGTTTGAAACGGTGCTCAGGCGCGTGAATGTCTGTCCGTTGTCGGTGGAAACCTGCAGTCCCATGCAGGGGTAATATATCTTGCCCTCTACCCCGGGTACCGCAGCAGGTCTGTTCGCGCTGAATGCGGAAAGATCGTTGTTAGCCGTGAACGTCCTGCCGCGGTCGGTGCTGTAATAGAACGCGCTTCCGCTGGCTGCGTAGACATATTCGGAATTCACCTGGTCTGCAACCAGACGCTTGCAGGCGCTTCCACCCTTGCTCTGGTTCCAGCTGTCGCCGTTGTCCTCGGACCAGTAGATGAACGCTGCATTTTCAGGCGCCCAGTAGAAGGTCTTTCCGTCAGCGGAAACTGCAACGGAGCCGCGATGCGCATTGCCAGTGTCGATAGGGGATTTTCTGGACTGCTTCCAGGTCGCACCGCGGTCAAGCGTGTACCAGAAGCCGTTGGTCTTATCGTCGCCGCCGCACTTCACCCATACGTCGGGATTGTCAGCTGCGACTGCGACGCCAGCCATAGAGCCTGCAGTGGTACTGTGGACGTTTCCGTACACCTCTGCGCTTTCCTGATAGAAGCCGTCGTAATCCCCGGTAACAGTCACAAGACCGCCGCCGGGAATGCACGCGATATCATAGGGAACAGTTTCCTCAACGCCCTTCGCGAAGAAATAGAACTCCGGAGCGTCGTCCCAGATGTTATCGCACGCGTAAATTCCGTTGCCGGAAACCACCATTATCCTGTTGGTGTTGTTCGGGTCGATAGCCATCGAACTGCACCAGTGCATGGAAGTAGTGGAAAGCCAGTCAACACCGTTCGTATTGAATGTCATTTTGTCGTTGAGCAGCGTCCAGTTCTGACCACCGTCGGTAGTCACATAGAACTCGTCGCCGAAAGCGCCGGTGGGCTGTTCAACGTATATATTCTCGGTGCAGGCAGCCATTCTGTTGGGGTCGTTGGGATCGATGACCACATCGCCGTAAGCCTGCTCCTTGGGCGTGATATCGGTGAATGTGTCGTCCGCGATATTTAGCATGCGGATACCACCGGAAGAACGATTGTTGTTCCAGGGACCCTCGGCGTCAGCGTAGGTTATGATTATCTTGCCGTCGCCGTTGTACTTCATGCGCTGCACCATAAGATCCTTCGGAGCGTCCTCCACGGGCGCCCATGTCGCGCCGGCGTCGGTGGACTTATAGATGTTGTAGTCACCCTTGCGGGAAATCGCTGCATAAATCGTTGAGCAGCCGTTCTCATCGCCGGAATTCGGGTCGATGACTATGCTGCAGATACCGTTGTTATTGCCGGTGATGGTATCAGTGCCGAGGTCAAGCGCGGTGTATGTAGCAAAACCGTCGGTGGATTTCAGCAGTCCACCGGTGCTCATGAAGCCTGCGTAAACGATATCGCTGTTCTTGGGGTCAACCGCAAGACGCTCACCGTTTCCGCGTCCCATTCCGTTGCCGTCGACTCTGTAGTCTGAAAGTTCGGTGCGACGGAATGTCGTGCCGTAGTCGTCAGAGATTAAAATCGCGGTCCTGCCGCCGCTGAAATAGCTTGTTCCGGCTATCATATAAAGGCGGTTGGGGTCCTTTTCGCCGAATGCCAGCGCCGCGATGCCCAGAAATCCCTGGTCTTCCTCGCTGATGCCGTAGGATATGGATTCCCACTTTTCGGCGTCGCTGTTGTAGCGGTAAGCGCCTCCAACGTCAGTTCTCGCATAGTAAAGCCCATTCTTGCTGGTAGCGAATACGCCGGAAACGAAACCGCCTCCACCAATCGCGACCTGGTTGAATTCCCACCCGTTGACGGAAACATGGGGATTGCTCACCATCTCAGGGGTGCTTGTTTCACCTGCCGGTGCAGAAACGTCCGAAGAACTATCGGTGCTGACGCTATTGCCGGAGCATGCGGTCATACTTATCGCAGTCGCAGTGGCAAGCAGAATGCTCAATAATTTTCTGTGCTTCATAATTTCTCCTCATTAAGTCGTTTGATTGTCGTGTAATGGATTACACGATACATATTATACAACATTTTTTCCGAAATTGCAATAGAGTTTCGCAATTTTCACAGAAATATTTCATGAAGGGCTTCTGCACAGCTGTGCAATGCTTTCCGGGGTGGAAAAACTGCTTTTAGGGCAGCGGGTGGGCTGTATCTCGCAGCCCATGTCCTCCAGCGCGTCGATCAGTTCAATGAACGCAAGGGAATCCAGCATGCCGCTTTCCAGCAGTTCTGTGTCAGGGGTTATGGGGCTGTCATGCTCGCAGAATTCCTCAAGCAGCCCGATTATTGTTTCAGTCGTAATATCCATTGCGCCCTCCCTATTCCCTGCGGAGCTTGAAATTTCCGCTCACCGGCAGGCTCTGCATTACTGTTATTTTCCCCGGTACCATGTACCCCGGCACCATCGCAGAAAGCTGGCGCCGTATCTCCTCAGCCGTGAGATTATCAGCCGCGACCTGCGCAGTCAGCCTTTTGTTTGCCGATACTGACACCGCTGCCTGGGTAACTCCCGGAATTCTGAGCAGGTTATTTTCAATATCCCCCGGCTCGATACGAAAGCCCATTATTTTCAGCTGCCTGTCGCGCCTTCCATGAAACCACAGATAACCGTCGCGAATGCTTCCGCAATCGCCGGTGTAAAAGCATCTTTCCCCCATATATTCCCCGAAACCACCGGAAACGCCGTCAGTATAACGCGCAACGCTTTCTCCGGTTATGACTATCTCGCCGTTTATTACGTGAATTCCACCGGCAGTATGGCTCATTTCGCCGATGGGGAGTTCCGGTCTTTCAGCCATTTCCGGGGTTATTTCAGCAGCGGTGACTGCGCAGCAGCATTCCGTCGGACCGTACGCGTTGACTATACGCACCCCCGGGAACCGCCTGAACAGTTTGGCAGCCGTTGCCGGGCGCAGGACTTCCCCGCAGAAGAAAACCACCCTGAGCCGCGGCAGCAGTTCACGGCAGAATGCGCTGTCGCACAGGCACAGCTCCGCGAACGCCGGAGTGAACACCGCAAGTTCCGCGCCGCTCTCGCCCATGCGCCGGAACATCGCGGAAAAGTCCCCGAAAAGGTTCCTTTCCATAACTGTCAGCCGTACGTTTTCCCGTATGGAATACCACAGATCCGCAACCGAAAGGTCAAACGAAAACATAGCCTGATTGAGCACGGAATGCGGCTCCGCGTCGGCTATCGCAGGAATTCCGCGGAACCACTCCATAAAGTTCCGCAAATTGCCCCGGGTGACTTCTATCCCTTTCGGCAAACCGGTCGTACCGGAAGTGTATATGCGATAGGCAGGCGCGCTGTTGTCCTCTGGCGGCGCGTGGAATTCCCCGGGGATATGCGCAATGCTGCCGATATCCGTCCAGCCTGGCTCCCCCGGGAATTCTGCGCCGTCGAACATGGTCACGTCAGCATCGGCTGTTATAAGGGAACGGCGCTGTTCCGGCAGGTTTTCGTCCACAGGGACAAAGCACACATGAGCGATATCGCAGGCTTTCGCCGCAGTATACACCAGCGGGGATTTTCCACAGACCACCGCCGCACGGCGCACGTTGTTCCTTTGAAAGAATGCCGCAACATTGCCGGAATACTCCGTCAGCTGCTCTGCGGAAAGGCTGCCGCTTCCGCTTGTGTAAATCGTCATGTCAGCTTCCTCAGGCCCGGGGTGATTATCTGGTCCCGGGGTATCAGCGAGTAATCGTACATCACCTTTGAATGATTGTCAAGTATCAGTTCCCGGCGGAGAACCCGGCGCTCGCGGTCAAGCGTTATGCGGAACACCTTACTCACGCGGTAGAACTCGCCGTCCTCTTCTATGTAGCCCTGGTTTTCCTCGGTTATTCTGTATATGTACGGGAATTTTTCCGTGGTCCGCAGTTCACCGCACAGCTGGAATTCGTCCACCCACACCAGCAGCTGCACAGGCTGGCTGGTGGTGTTCCTGAAGCGGTAATCCACATTTTTATAGAACACGCTGGTGCCTGTCCCGAACGGAACGCGCCTTCCGTCGTCCGGGAACAGCGCGTCGGAATGGTGCACCAGTTCCGTCACTGTAAGCGGGCTGTTGAGAACCAGCCAGTGTATCAGATTTGCAAGCTGACACAGCCCGCCGCCTATGCCCTTTTCAAGCTTCCCGGCGTTTATCACAAGACCGTCGCGGTAGCCCTTTTTAGCCGTGGGTTCGCCGACCAGCTTCCAGAACGAGAATGTTTCCCCGGGGCGTATCACAATGCCATTTATTCGGGCTGCGGCAATACGCAGGTTCACCGCCTTGCTGCGCTGGAGCTCCATGTCAACACCGTTCAGTTTCCGCAGGATGCTGGAAGTGTGGCTCTTGACCACCGCTGGCATGGGCACGGTGTTGATTTCATGCGCGAATTTTTCCCTGCTGAATGCGTCGTGCATGTCGCGCAGCAGATATTCCTTGTGCAGCGATATCTGATAGCATGCCGGCGATAATTCGCAGAACAGCCGCCTTTTTTTCATAATTACCAACCCTTTCATGGATATATTATAACACCGCTCGATTTATTTTGCAATTACAATTCGGTTACAAATAATAACATTTCAGTAACAGAATTCTGTGCCATATTATGAAAGAAAAGTGTAGAAAGAATGAAATTTTCAGCATAGCATTCAATTAAATTGACAAAGTCTGCCTGCAGTGATATCATCAAGTCAGAAGCTAGGGATACGCTGAATAAAGCGAAGCGTAACAAAATCAGACCCGTGAGTTCGCTCGTTTGAACGGGTCGATTTTGTTTTATTCAGCGTTTCCCTAGAGCAACGGCATTCCATAATGCGCACTGAACCACAGGGACGCCGCAGCAGGCGCGAAACTCTCAGGCGTAAGACCCGCGCAGGAAAAGCAGGCAGAGGAAACCACAGCCGCAATACAACACCGAAATGGCAAAGCGCGGTTCCACAGATGAATAAAAACAGCCCCGGAGCGTTGAACTCCGGGGCATTTTATGCAATTTTGATCACTTGAAATATCTGTTCAGCAGACCCTCGAAAGCCTTTCCGTGTCTTGCCTCGTCCTTTGCCATCTCGTGAACAGTGTCGTGGATAGCGTCGAGGTTGAGAGCCTTAGCCTTCTTAGCGAGATCCAGCTTGCCGGCGGTTGCGCCGTGCTCAGCCTCTACGCGCTTTGTAAGGTTCTCCTTGGTGGAAGCGGAAACGACCTCGCCCAGAAGCTCAGCGAACTTTGCTGCGTGCTCTGCCTCTTCCCAGGCTGCCTTTTCGTAGTACAGGCCTACCTCAGGGTAACCCTCGCGGTGAGCGGCCCTTGCCATAGCCAGGTACATTCCAACCTCTGTGCACTCGCCGGTGAAGTTAGCGCGCAGACCCTCTACGATCTCCTCGGGAACGCCCTCCAGCCTGCCAACGCCGATCTTGTGCTCGTCAGCGAACACCAGCTTGCCGCCGTTGTCGTCGATAACAGTGAACTTGGAACCCGGAACTCCGCACTGAGGGCACTTCTCAGGAGCAGCGTCGCCTTCGTAAACATAACCGCATACAGGACATACAAATTTCATAATTTTGACCTCCGATAAATCATTTATTAAATCAGGAATTATTATCGATTTCCTTGATATGATTATAGCACACCTGAAACGATTTGTCAAGTGATTTACAAAAATTTTTTTGGAAAATTCAGTTATTCCAAACTAACTCAAAATACTATAATACTATATAAATGTTATTCAAGGACAAATATTTGCGCCTGGATAGAACAACTCCAGTATTTCTTCCGCGGACATGCCCGAACGCGCCATTCTTTCCGCACCGTAAGCGCTCATGCCGATGTTGCCTCCGCAGCCAAGGGAAGTCAGCGTGAATTCGTCGCCGGAAACTATAATACTTATCGCGCAGCTCCTCAGTCCGAAGGCTTCCTGCAGCTGGCTTCCCGTAATCTCAGCGCCGCCGAAAAGGACAGTCACCAGAGTGCCTGCCGGAGTTCTCACCTCGCCCGTGAACCAGTCCGAAACCTTTGGCGGAAGCACCACGCTGCCCGTGTACTTCCTGAGCGCCTTGCGCGCATACTCCGACGGGACTGTGCACACCGAGGAATACCACTTGTCCGCGCTGTCCCCGGGGAGTTCAAGCGGCGCCAGATAAGGCATTCCCCCGGCGTCGGACACACCGCTGGAACACCTGAACACCGGCGTGAATGCCGGCGCGCCGTCGTATTCCATATATGTATCAACCGCGTATCCCACTGCCTGCGCTATTCTCTCGGCGTATTCGTCGAGGTCCGGGTATTCCGCAGCAGCCGCTTCCGGCGACAGCCAGGCAGAACATTCTGCGGGGGCGTCGTTCAGGTCGGCTCCCATGAATTCACCAGCTTGCGCGTTTTGTATCGCATAAAGCGCCTTTCCGCAGCATGCAGCGCCCACCGCTTTCAGCGCCTCCGGCTGAAATGACGGGTCGCAGACCGCAAGTATGCACCCGGTCAGGTATTCTTCCGGCGTGATGGTGACTATCCTGCGTTCCCCGCTGATGTACAGCGACAGCCTTTCAGGAAGCCTGCAGCGCGGTTTCCCGGAACAGCCTGTAACGCTGAATATTATCATCAGAACCAACACTATTGCAACAGCACGCTTCATCTGACTGCCTCTCCTCTCAGAATATATACTCATCTGTGCATTATGCAATATGTTAAAAATGAATATTCAGAATTTTGCAATAATGCTTGACATTTCTCTGCAACTGTGGTACAATTAAATATATATTTACAGCCTGCCGGATAAATCCCGCGCGGAAAAATACGCAGACTGTATACTGATCCATTCGGCGTGCATAACAGGAGAGCGGATTAGACAGAAAAAGAAAGCACGGAGGCGGCTATTTATAATGAAAAGAATGGAACAGCTGAAGAATTCGGCTACTTTCAAGCAGATGTGTTCTGATTTTCTCAGCACCACTGCCATCGACCCCAGCCTGCCCGGAAAATTCGGAGTAAAGCGCGGTCTGCGTAATTCCGACGGTTCCGGCGTTGTAGCAGGAATAACCAACGTCTGCTGCGTACACGGTTACGTCATCAGCGAGTGCGACAAGCAGCCCATCGAGGGCGAACTCATCTACCGCGGCTATAACATCAGGGATATCGTCAGCGATGTGCTGGCTACCGGGCGTTATGGATATGAGGAAGTTGCGTACCTGCTGCTGTTCGGCATGCTCCCGGACGAGAAGCAGCTCACCACATTCTCAAAGCTCATTGCAGAATACCGCGACCTGCCGATGTATTTCAGCGAGGACGTAATCATCAGAAATCCGTCCCCGAACATTATGAACAAGATGGCGCAGGCAGTTCTTGCGCTGTACAGCTATGATTCTGCTCCCGAGGACAAATCCGTCGAGAGCGAGATGCTCAAGGCTATCTCCATAATCTCGCGTCTGCCGGCTATCATGGTAACTTCCTACCAGGCGATGCGCCGTTTCTACCACAATGATTCCATGGTCATGCACCAGATAAACAAGGACGAGAGCCTTGCAGAGAGCATTCTCTCCACACTTCGCGACGACCGTTCCTACACCACTGAGGAGGCTCACCTGCTCGACCTGTGCCTGATGCTCCACGCAGAACACGGCGGCGGTAATAACTCGACATTCACCTGCCGTACCGTTTCTTCTTCGGGTACTGACGCGTATTCCGCCTATGCAGCGGCCATCGGCTCGCTGAAGGGTCCCCGTCACGGCGGCGCGAACATCAAGGTGATGGAAATGCTGGATTTCGCGAAGAAAGGCATTCAGCACTGGGACAACGACCAGGAAGTCGCAGACTACCTGCACAAGCTTCTCCGCAAGGAAGAGGGCGACCACTCCGGCCTCATCTACGGTATGGGACACGCGGTTTACACCCTGTCCGACCCGCGTGCAAAGATACTCAAGGAGAACGCAATGAAGCTCGCAAAGGGCACGGAGTTCGAAAGGGAATTCCTGCTGCTTGACAGTATCGAGCGCCTTACCCCCGGCGTATTCTCGGACGAGCGCGGTGACATTAAGAATATATGCGCGAACGTGGACATGTATTCCGGTCTGGTTTACAAGATGCTGAAGATACCGGTAGACATGTACACTGGTCTGTTCGCATGCGCGAGAATGGCAGGCTGGTGCGCCCACAGAATGGAAGAAATGATAAACGGAAAGCGCATTATCCGTCCCGCTTACAAGGCGATAAACCTCGACAAGAAATACGTTGCACTCAGCGACAGAAAGTGACCTTGACAAGCGCAGAAGTTTGTGCTATTATATTTTCAGTTGCACTGCACCGGATTAATACTAGGGAACCTCTAAAAACCGGTGTGAAAAGCAAAAATGGGCAGGGTGTGCCAGCTTCTAGGAAAGCCGACGAAGTAAGGCTGTATGCCTTACGAGGAGGTTTGACGACAAAGATGGTGCGCACTGCACATTTTCGCTCGCATGAGGTTTTTAGAGGTGACCACTACATAATGTGAGGTAAACATCATGGCAGAGGAAAAAAAGCCCGAACAGAAAAAGGACAAATTCAAGCTGGCAAAGGAATTCAAGGCGTTCATATCCAAGGGTAATGTACTTGATATGGCGGTAGGTCTTATCATCGGTTCCGCATTCACGGCGATAGTCAATTCGCTGGTAGGCGATCTGCTGATGCCGGTTCTTGGACTTATCACCGGCAAGATGGATTTCTCGGAACTCAAGCTTATCATTCAGCCCGCTGTTGAAGAAGTGCTGAACGAAGCCGGCGAGGTCGTAACTCCCGGAGTGGCTGAAATATCCATAAACTATGGCGCGTTCATTCAGTCGATAATCAGCTTCCTGCTGATCGCGCTCGCGGTGTTCGCACTGCTCAAGGTGATATCCAAGCTCCACCGCAAGAAAAAGGAAGAACCCAAGCCCGAGCCCAAGCCCAAGCCCGATCCGCAGATAGTTCTGCTGACCGAGATCAGGGATCTGCTCAAGGAAAAGGAAACCACCGAAAACAAATAAAACAATAAAGGCGCCGCAGTTAACGCAGCGCCTTTATGTTATTTCTGATACTTTTTATAGGATGCTATCTCTTTCAGCGTAGCGGGGTTAATGAACGAACTGTACGCGCCCTTTGATACATCGTACCTTATGCAGGGGTCGGAAACTGTTATCTCAACCTCGTACATCGTGTCAGATGAAATACTGTCCAGTTCGTCAAGGCTGTAGTCCTCACGCGTGCCGAGGTACAGCGTCGGGGCATTGCTGAGAAGTATCGTGTCGGAAGTAAGATAGAACGCGTACGGCTCGTCGGCGGTCATCGGAAGTCCGCTCCATTCGCCGTCGCCGGGGTAGAAGTAAATATCGCCGGGGTAAAGGTATCCCTCCGCGTCGTCGCCGTATACCGTCAGCCAGCCCTTCAGCGTGATATCCCCCGTGAGCGTCAGCCACTGGGAGAAAAGGCTCGGCTCCTGGTTGTCGCCGTATGTGAGCATGCCGCTTACCTGTGAAAGGATGAGCGGTCCGAACTTCGTCCCGAGTTCAGTGTGAGCGTATTGCAGGTCAGTGGTTTCTGTGGCGGTATTGTTGAGTTCGTCAGGCGTGATGGACTTCACCGCGCCGTCCGAAACCGCAATGTAGCCGAAATCCGTATACCGCCAGCCCGTGCCGTAATCGGGAGGAAGCTCGGAAGGCTCCCCGTTTATCCGTTCGCCGTTAAGACCTGTGGCGCCTCCGCCGGCGGAATCCTCGGATTTTTCCGGGACTTCCGATGTGTCCTTTGAAACTTCCGTGATGTCAGATGTGTCTGTGGGTACTTCGGAAACGTACGGCACGGAGCTGCTGATCCCTGTATCCGGGGCAGGGCTTTCCGCCGGGGCGGCTGCGCAGCCGGATAACAAAATAGGCGCTATTGCTATTAACGCCAGGGGAGATTTATTGTTACATATCATATAATGCACCCTCCTCAGAAATATAATAGTTCAGATGGTTAATTCTTCTGCTAATTGAATTATATCATAATTAGCATTAAGATGTCAATTGGCAATGTGGACAAATGGGCGATGTCAAAACTGTGAGTAAATGCAATTAATGGTATCGGGTTATTGCTATAATTGATTAAATTCCTTGACATTTTTCGCGAATGGTGCTATAATATTCTCCGGATACATTGCAAAAGAAGGAGATACATAAAAATGCCAATGAACTTCCGCAGAAAGCTGCCTGTTCCCAAGGAGATAAAGGAGCTTTACCCGCTGAGTGACAAGATAAAGTCCATCAAGGCTGAGCGTGACGCGATGATCGCCGACGTATTCACCGGCAAGTCTGACAAATTCCTGCTGATAATCGGTCCGTGCTCCGCTGACAACGAGGATTCGGTCATGGATTACACCAGCCGCCTTGCAAGACTGCAGGAGCAGGTCAGGGACAAGATAATCATTATCCCGAGAATCTACACCAACAAGCCGAGGACCACCGGCGAGGGCTACAAGGGAATGATACACCAGCCCGACCCCACCAAGGGCGAGGACATGCTGGAGGGTCTTATCCACGTGCGCAAGCTGCACACCCGTGCCATTGAAGAAACCGGTCTTGTCTGCGCGGACGAAATGCTCTACCCCGAGAATTACCGCTACCTGTCCGATATACTGAGCTATGTCGCAGTAGGCGCGCGTTCCGTCGAGGACCAGGAGCACCGTCTTACCGCCAGCGGCATGGAGTGCCCCTGCGGCATGAAGAACCCCACCAGCGGCACTATCTCCATCATGCTGAACTCTATCCGTGCAGCGCAGAGCAGCCACACATTCATCTATCGCGGCTGGGAAGTCAACACGGACGGCAACCCTCTGGCGCACGCTATTCTCCGCGGTGCGCAGAACAAGCACGATCAGACTATCCCGAACTATCACTACGAGGATTTAAAGCTGCTGTACGATATGTACCAGGAAAAGAACCTCAAGAATATGGCATGCATCGTGGACACCAACCACTCCAACAGCGGTAAGAAGTACCTCGAGCAGATAAGAATTGCCAATGAGATACTCCACTCCATGCGCCACTCCTCCGAGATACGCAGCATGGTAAAGGGTCTGATGATCGAAAGCTACATTGAGGACGGCGCTCAGAAAGTCGGCGAAGGCGTTTACGGCAAGTCCATCACCGACCCCTGCCTCGGCTGGGAAAAGAGCGAAAAGCTGGTTCTTGAGATCGCAGATCAGCTCTGATTTGAAATTTATAAATAATATCAAAAGCGTTGACGGGAAAGCAGTAGTCCCGGAGTGTTCCTTTCAGAGAGCCGCTGTGTGGTGCGAAGCGGCAGGAATTCCGCGATGAAATACCTCCCTGAGCGGCGGTGCGAAAGCGCATTTGCGTGTGTAGTCCTGCACGGGTAAGCCCGTTATAGCTGCCACAAGGCGGGAATTTCCCGCGAACTGAGGTGGTACCGCGATAATTCGCCCTCTTTGAGCTTTGGCTCAGGAGGGCATTTTTATTTTGGAAGGAGAAAAATATGAAGCGTTTTCACATCACAGCATTATCCCTCGTTTCAGCAACATCAGTTTTAGCGCTCCGTATTGCGGCGTGCGCTGCGGAACCCTCCGGCAGCTATCCATTTGAAGCGCAGAGCTTCACCTATTACGGAGAACTGACGGCGTTTTCAGCGGATCTGCCTGCGTTCACCGCAGGCAGCTATGAACCTGGCGACGGAAGCTCCCGGGAAGTCGGCGACGGTTCGACTGAGTGGCAGCTTTTCAACGCGGAATGGGAGAATGGCTGCATTTCCTGTGCATTCCATCAGAGCGAGCTTGGCTTCGACGGCGAGGCAGCGTTATGGGGGGAAATGGACAATGTAGTCCAGTATTCCGTTAAAGACGCGGACGGAATGCCGCTTAACGTAGTGGGAATGAGCTTTTATGACTACAATTCCTACATTGCTGAAATGCCCTGGGATGACGGAACCTGGATAAACATTACCGTTACCGTTCCAGAGGACAAGATGGAAGAATACCGCGACGATATGCTGAGCATGTTCGGAACATTCACCAGGCTTGCCCCGGCTTCCGATGGACAATCGGCGGAAGAAACTGTTGAAGTCACAGCGGAAAGCACCGAAACGGAAACGGCAGATATCACAGATGAAGCAGATCCCTCGGATACCACAGAATATGACGGTGACGATACTGCTGAAAGCGGCTCTCTGGACGACGTTAAGGGTTCTCCGGACACTGGCGCTGGATCTGCGGCGGTATTCGCCGGACTGGCTGCAGCTGCTGCCGGGGCAGTGTTCCTGACTGGAAAGAAACGCTGAATTTCCGGCGGCTGACAGGGAACAATACCCCGGAGGTGATTATATGCAGTTCACATTCTGCCCCGATTGCGGCGGCAGGCTTATTAAAAAATCCATCGGCGACGAGGGCGAAATTCCGTTCTGCGAAAGCTGCGGGCGCCCGTGGTTCAGATTTTCATACCCCTGCGTGATATGCCTGCTGACCGACGGCGCGGGGAATTACGCGCTGATACGCCAGACCTATGCGACAAAAAATTACGTCTGCGTTGCGGGATTTATCAAGGAGCAAGAAACCGCTGAGCAGACCGCAGCCCGCGAGATATGCGAGGAAACCGGGCTGGAAGTGCTGAACATGCGCTACGTCGGCAGCTACTACTACCCGAAGCACGACAACCTCATGATTGGATACCTTTGCACGGTGGAGCATGGGGAGTTCCGGCTTTCCGGCGAGGTCAAAACGGCGGGTTGGTTCACCCTGGAGGAAGCCCGGGAGCTGCTCAGCCACGGAACGGTCGGTAAGGATCTGATGAGAGATTCGCTCTCATTGTGAAGATGGTATGAAAGGTTGGGTCAATATGAAAAAGGCGGTTTTTATTCCTGCGCTGGCTGCGGTAATGCTCGCGGCGGGATGTTCCGGGCAGGGTTCCTCGGTTCATCAGTTTTCCTGCGATGAGGTCTCGTTCAGCATTAATGTTCCGGATTTCGTTAGTTACAAGGTACACAATCTGGATCTCAGCCAAACTGGTTTAGCTATTTATGACAAGAGCATCAGCCTTGCAGTGAGCGGCGAGGACGGCAGGCCCGTGAATATGACCGTACAGTACAACGAAAACAGCGATGGAAATACTATGATTGAAAAAGGCAAAATGCTGGCGGAACTTACACCAGATACCTTTTCGATTGAAGAGTTTGAAATAGACGGGCTTGATTCGTATATTTTTAGATTCAGCGGGCAGGATTCTGTCCACTGCGATTATATGCTAGACGATAATTCTTGGGTCGTGGTTTCGTACCTTTCGGACGACGGCGGGTTAGCGAAATATCAAGACGCGCTTGTGGATTCACTGAAAAGCTTTAAACGTACTGACAATGCCGGATAATTGCCGGCGCTGAAAGGGGTGGTATCAATGGAAATTAAAAGAGTTTCCATTGCTTATGGGAGTTTTCCCGGATAATACACAGTTAAAAGTTTAAATTAACATACAAGGAGAAAAACAATGACACTTTACGACGAATTAGTAGCACGCGGTCTTATCGCGCAGGTCACCAATGAGGAAGAGATCAGGAAGATGATCAACGAGGGCAAGGCGACATTCTACATCGGCTTCGACCCCACCGCTGACTCACTGCATGTTGGTCACTTCATGGCTCTCTGCCTTATGAAGAGACTGCAGATGGCTGGCAACAAGCCCATCGCGCTTCTCGGTGGCGGTACCGGAATGATAGGCGACCCCTCCGGCAAGTCCGACATGAGAAAGATGCTCACCCCGGAAACTATCCAGCACAACATCGACTGCTTCAAGAAGCAGATGAGCCGCTTCATCGACTTCTCCGACGGCAAGGCAATAATGGTCAACAACGCAGACTGGCTGATGAACCTCAACTACATCGACGTTCTGCGTGAGGTCGGCGCATGCTTCAGCGTAAACAAGATGCTGTCCTTTGAGTGCTACAAGCAGCGCTGGGAACGCGGTCTGACGTTCCTGGAGTTCAACTACATGATCATGCAGAGCTACGACTTCTACATGCTGTTCCAGAAGTACGGCTGCAACATGCAGTTTGGCGGCGACGACCAGTGGGCTAACATGCTTGGCGGTACTGAGCTTATCCGCAAGAAGCTCGGCAAGGACGCTCACGCAATGACCATCACTCTTCTGCTGAACTCCGAGGGAAAGAAGATGGGCAAAACCGAAAAGGGCGCCGTATGGCTTGACCCCGAAAAGACTTCCCCGTTCGAGTTCTTCCAGTACTGGAGAAACGTTGCCGACGCCGATGTAATGAAGTGCATACGCATGCTGACATTCCTGCCCATAGAAGAAATCGAGGCAATGTCAAGCTGGGAAGGCAGCCAACTGAACAAGGCAAAGGAAATTCTCGCATACGAACTGACGAAGCTTGTTCACGGCGAAGAGGAAGCCAACAAGGCTCTGGACGCTGCAAAGGCTTTGTTTGGCGGCAAGGGCAACACCGAGAATATGCCCACCACCGAGCTTGAACTCCCCGAAGGAAAGATAGGCATACTTGACCTGATGATGGCAACAAAACTGGTAACTTCCAAGCGCGAGGCAAGAACGCTCATCGCTGGCAAGGGCGTGGCAGTCAACGATGTCATCGTCGAGGACGTAAACGCTGAGATCACCATCGACCCCGAAGTGATTATCCGCAAGGGCAAGAAGATTTACCACAAGGTAGTCAGAAAGTAATTTTACAGCACATAGCACCAGCGGGACGAAATTCCTTTCGTCCCGCTTTTTGTATAAAAAATGGAGCCGATAAAATCAGCTCCATCAATGGGATCGCTCCCTTATTATCAGTCAAACCGCCTTGCCGTAGATATACCTAATAAAACCCGCTAATCAGCAGGGTGGGTAAAATCGCCTAGTGGCTTCACGCTCCCTATCTTCCGCAGTACGGGAGGTCTGCAATCCACCGCCAGAGTCGAGATCCCTTTTACAACATGTTCGGATTATAAACAGTATATCCACACGTACAAGGCAGTAAGCTAACAAGAATAGTATTTACAGAAACAGCAGAACTATTACTGTAAAATCCCGCCATCATCGTCGGACATATCTTCAAGCGAGAACAGAGCCTTTAAGAAAAGCTCGCCGATCTTCTGGTTTTCTTCTTCGTCGTCGATAGAGGTAAGAAGCAGCTCGTCATCGTTTTCTTCGCCCTTGAGTACTACGAACTCGTCAGGTTCCTCTTCGTCGTCAGACTTCGGAAGCAGCGCATAATAAACATCGCCCTTGTATTCCATGCTGGAAATGCACTCGAATTCGGTGGTTACTCCGTCCTCGTCGTCCAGCGGGATATATGTTTCTTCAAAGAAGTGGAAAACAGCGGTATCGCCTGCTTCGTCAGTCAGCGTAACTGTACCCTCATTCTCGTCGAACGTCACATTTTCATTTTCAGCCATACAGTTTCCTTTCCGTGCGCCGGACTTTGCTCCGGTTCTTCACTGATTATATTTTACACCAAAACCGCAGTGTTGTCAAGGGCTTTTTCATACATTCTGCACATTGGGAGACTATTGCTCATTTTCTGTAGTTGCTTATCGCGGGTATTCTGAACAGAATGCCTGCACAAAATGGAAATGAAAAAAAACGGCACCACCGAAGTGATGCCGTTTGTGTCAAGCTATATCAGCTGTTTAAATTACTTTCTCTTCTTGGAAACGAGAACAGCGCCAGCAGCCAGAACAGCTACGCCAGCAACAGCAGCGATACCCTCAACGCCAGTGTCAGGAGAACCCTTATCAGCGCCTGCAGTTGTGTCAGCAGGTGTAGTAGCGTCAGCAGTTGTAGCGTCTTCAGCTGTTTCAACTGCAGCGTCGCCGCCACCGATACCAGAAATTGTAAAGGTTACAGACAGGCTGTCATCGAAAGACCAGTCAGTAGAGATAGGAGCGTCCTTAGAGGTGTCGCCGTAAGCATTGTAGATCTCAAGTCTGATCTTGCCGTTGCCCTCGATATCGCCATAGATGAGCTTGCTCTCGTCAACAGCGATGTCGGTGGAAGTACCGTCAGTGTTTGTAGCAGTGATAACAACATCAGAGATTGTCAGACCAGCAGCCTGAGCGAGAGCCATCTTCTCTGCACCAGTCTGCAGAGCCTCAAAGCCCTCAGCGTCCTTACCGCAGCCGAGCTGAGTAGCCAGACCGTCGATATCTACGCAGAATACTGTAGCGCCTGTAGCAGTAGCGGGAACCATCTCAGCGGTCTCCTCGTCCTCAAACTCAAAGCCGCTTACAGAAACGGTGTATGTACCGTCAGTTGTAACATCGGTGTCGTGACCTGTAGCAGCGCCTGCCTCCATATTGGAGCAAGACCAGTCAGCGGAAGCGTACATCAGGAATGCCTCGTGAGCGCTAGCAGTTGCAGCGAGAACTGCAGTGCTTACTACTGCTGCAGAAGCTGCAGCCAGAATCTTTGTAATCTTCATGATAAAAATCCTCCATAAAATTCTAGACAGATGTAGACAGACTACCCTATCCATACATATATTTTATAACATTACGGCATATTTTTCAACTGTAAGATTGCACAAACTTCAAACGATTACACGCTGAATTTTTCACGCATCTTACAAAAATAATGCAACGAGCGGAACTTAACGGCGCATTCAAGTAAGTAAAACGCAGATATTAAGTAAATTACCTCTTTCTGAAATTGGGGTTGTCATCAGGCTCTTTCATGATCGCGTCAAACAGGCGCTGCGTCTTGCTGGAACGCCGTTTTTTATCCTTCAGCATGTTGAGTTCCTCATGGGACGCTGCAGCAGGCTCTTCGTAAAGATGCCTGTCCTCCGTCCATATACCGCTCGGTACCTCCTGCTGCGGCTGATTTTCAGATTTCGGCGCGGTGCGGCGCTTTTTGGACGGAGCACGGCGCGGCTCTTCTGCGGGCTTTTCGGGCTGTGGCTTTTTCTGTTCAGGATTTTCAACCGGCTCCTGTCTCGTGTCATTTTCTGACTGCTCCAGCACGTCAAATATCGACCCTATCTCCCAGAACGGATCCTCGCGCTGCTCAATTTTCGGTTCCTCTGCCGGGACTTCAGGCGCCGGCTCCGGCCTTGAAACAGCTTCGAATGCCGCGTCAGACTTAGTGACTGTACCTGCCATCCTGCCATATGCGGATATCGCTGCAGCGTTTTTCCTGATGACCCTGGGCGCTGGTTTGGGTTCGGGCGCCTTTTCAGGCTCTGCGGGCTTTTCCCCTTCGGGCGACGGCTCGGACGGTTCCTCAAAACGCTCCTCGGTGACTTCCGGCTCTGCGGCTGTATTCTCAGCAAATGCCCTGAAACCGCTTTCCGGTGATTGAACCGCGGGCTTTTCCGCAGGCTTCTGTTCGGATTTCGCGCTTTCAGCAAAAGGCTTAAAACCGCTCGGTTCGGGCTGCCTTGCTGCGGGTGCGTCGTTCCTTAGTGGTTCTGTTTCCTGACGCTGCGGACGCGGTGTTACTGCTGGTTCCGCATTCTCACCGAATGCCCTGAACCCGCTGTTACCGCGCTGCCGGAATGTATTCTCAGCCTCGCGGGGTGCACTCTCATTCTCGCCAAAATCCGGAAGTACGCGTTCCTGCCGCGGCGCTTCCTGCTTTAACGGCATCTGATACGGCCTTGTTTCGGCGAATGCCTGCTCGCCCCTGATTATGTGCGAAACCGGGCGTGCCTGGGATTTCTGACGTTCCACGCTTGGTGACGTGAAGAAGCCCTCCCTGCGCTGAACAGGCTCCTGTACCGGCTCCGGTTCGGGAACGGGTTCCGGCTGCCTGCCGATATCGCTCCTGCTGATGCGCTCCGGCACGAACGGCTTCACCACACGCTCGTGTACTTCTGCCACCGGCTTTTTCACCTCGACAACGGGGTTGCTCCTGGAAATATCCATGGTGCGTGAATACGCGATGAACGCCGTCAGGTCGTCAGGCTGTATCTCGCCGTTGTTGACCTTGGTTTTCATAGCCTCGAGGTAAATGCGCCAGCTTTCGTACTCCTTCAGGCTCATGGAACCGTCCGTCACCCTGCCGTACATCTCGTCCATTATCTGGCTGCACTGGCGCTCCATCTCAGGTGTGACCCTGCTGCGCGGGTGCTCAGCCTCGTATATTTCAAGGCATGTCCTGCCGCCCGGACCGGGCAGCGAGCAGTATTCCTCGGTGTATTCGCTGTCCCTGACGTAATATCTTCCGCAGCGTTTGCAGCGTGCGAGCCAGCCGCCGCTTTCAAGCAGGGCGTCTATTTCAAGGTCAACTGCCGCTTTAAGTCCGCAGGGCATGTATATCTTGCCCGGGGCGTTTTCCATTGCGGGGCGCGACATGTTGTAGCTTCCCAGTTCCTGCGCCAGCGCTGATTTCATGTGAGAAAACGCGTCCATCGCGATCTGGTCAGCCATGATCTCATACGAGCCGATGTCCGAATAATCGTCGGAATAATCAAAGTCTGCCAGCGCATTCTTTATTATGTCCTTGGAAATACTCGGGTACATAAAAGGCGCAGACGGAGCGCGCCCCACGGAAAACACCTGCGTTACCCCAAGGTCCTCCAGCCGGCAGCCAAGCTCCCTTGCGGTGACGCTGAACATCAGGTCAAAATAGTTCCGACGGGCGCTTGCTTCCTCCACGCCTGTGAGTTCCTTTGAAAACAGGAAATACACCTTGTTCTTTGCATAATCCTGCACGCGCACAAGGTTCAGCCACTCGTTTATTCCCTTATTGTAACGATACTCGCACAGCCTGACAAAAACTGCCTTTTCGAAGGCAGTCTTACAGTCTATAAAGCGGTTCCAGAGTGCCGCAGTGCCGATGTTGTCGCGACGGCAGATGTAGTCTATCCAGCAATCCAGCACTATCTTGTCGTAGATGGTGCGCAGGTTATGCTCGATATAAACGTGCATGTTTCTCAGGGAATTACGCAGATCAGTCACGCGGTCTGCGTCAAGTTCACCGGAACGCAGCGCCTCATCGCAGACTGCGACAGCGTTCTCGGCAAAATACGACAGGTCGTAGTCGCAGAACGACAGCAGTGAAAACGGGTAACGCAGCTGGAATATCTCGCTTGAGTTTTTCCCTGCCAAATTCAGAACTCTCTCCAATTCCAGGCTCCTTTTACTGTTCAGCTGTTGACGGCTCTGCAGAACCGCTGGTTTCCTTTGTTGACTCGTCCGTGGCTGTTCCGGAAGCCGGGCTGTAAATGGAAACAGTGCTCTCTTCCGTTGTCTGCACGATGATCTCCTCAGCGAGATATGGGTTTTCCTTGATAACGCCTTCGACGTTGAGCGCTTCAACCCTCTCGCCGTCGATCGTGGTCTTTACCCAGGAAACCGGGTCGTCCTCCCTGCCGGAATACTTCGTTGTGAGCACCCAGCCGCAGCCGAGCACTTTCTTTGCCTTTCCAAAGGGAATATCGACGTCCCCGGAAACGTCCTCGACATAATAGCTTGCTGTGCGGCGCTCACCGTTGGGCTTATCGACATAGCGCACTATACGGTAAGCCTCGTCGGAGGAAAGCTTCTCATAATTCGCGTCGCGGAGGGTCAGGTCTACGCCCGTGAATATGGTAAGCCTGCCCATCAGCAGCGTAATAGCCACATAAGCCGCGCCGCCGACCACGAACATCAGCAGGTACATGGTTCCAAGAACGGTCTTGAGCGTTTCATTCGCGCGGCAGATGAAGAACATAGCCACGATAACGCATATCGGAGGAAGCAGCATGTACCAGCTGCCGAATGCCAGGATGAACGATACAAGCAGTATCAGCGGCATTATCATAACATTGATCTGCGTGATTACCTGGTGCCTTGTGTAGATCATCAGACCCAGCGCCGCAACGTTGATAAAAACGTAAATAACAAACAGCGACGTCGGGTTATCATATTCGAGGAAGTACGCGAAATTCAGCCATGCAAGCCAAACCAGCAGACCGGTGTAACCCCAGCAGAGCACAGCCATGCCGCGTTTGAGCCATACATTGCCGAAAATCGAAGCCAGTGTATCCATGAAGCTGCCGCCCTTTTTGCTGACCTTATCCATACTTTCCTCCGTATTCTGACGTGCTACTGATCAATAGTACTTCTTCTTTTTGTAGATTATGTATCCGACTACCGCGCCGATAGAAATAACTGCCGCCGCGCCGACGATGATAACGATGAGCATAACCGGCGACTCGTGCTGATACAGGTCGGTGTAGGTTTCCGGCTGCTCGCCCTCCATCTCTGGTACGTTGATGGTGGTAGGCTCTGTCTGCGGTGCAGAGGTGTCTGCAGGCGCGCTGGTGGTCTGCTCAGGTTCGGTTACTGCAGCTTCCTTGGTTTCGGAAGAATCAGCAGTGCCGTTATCCGCTGTTGAAGGCTCTGCGGTGTTCTCCGCTGTTCCTGCCTGCTCAGAGGTTGTGACCTCTGCCGGTTCTTCGGTGGGAACGGCTGTGGTCGCTGACGTAGTGGTATCAGCGGTCGTGGCAGATGTTGTGGTTTCCTCAGGCTCGGTGACTGCTGCGCCGCTTGAGCTTATGCGGAAGTTCCTTACGGACAGCTTGACGTCGCCCTGTGCAGCAGCGCCCCAGTTTGTTCTGACCTGGATCATTATGTAAGCAGGCTTCTTGCCGGAAAAACCGTCGTAGAAGTGCTTGCCGCTCTCGGTAACAGTAACCCACTCGCCGTACTTCAGGGAAATGTAATCAGACGGGTTTACCCAGCTCCAGTTTGTCGTAAATGCGGGCAGGCAGCCGATAACGTCCTTGCCCTCAGTTTCAAGCTTTACATCGACGGAAACGCTTACGCTGTCGTCGTTCCAGAAGTCAAGGTCGGCGTACTCGTTGAACAGCCTGAAACGCAGTGAAAGGTAATCCTCTCCGGCACTATCGCTGAATTTGGTGGTAAAAGTACCCTCAGAGCCGTTTATATTCTGATTGTCTGCCCTGATCTCATCGCAGAGTTTCTTATTGTCCATAGCATAGGTGTAATCATCTGCCGCAGCGCTGACTGAAACTGCCGCCATAACAACCACAGCGCAGACTGCACAGGCAGCACGCCTTAATTTCTTAAACATGGTAGTACCTCCAGTAAAAATTGTTCAACACGTTGCTCAGGGAATGCCGATATATATTTATAATCTACCTGTGACAAATGTCCCTGTTGCAGCTAATATTTTATGCTGCATATATTTATTGTATATCAAAGTCCGTGAAAATTCAAGCCTTTTTGATAACTTTATATTCTTTACACAAATTTAACGTCATATGAGAAGTTAATTTGGACTATGTGCAACAATAAAACATATCAAAAAAGTATTCCACAAACAACAGAAAACCCACACTGAAACAGTGCGGATCTTCTGACTGTATTTTCGTATTCTTACTTTGAGTTGAGAATATTGATGAGCTTGTCGATATCGTTGTCGCCGCCGAATTCAGGCGTCTGAATATTGAAGCCGCCTGCAGCCGGAGCAGTCCGAGCGCCGTCATCAGCGGGAACATCGATAGGCACTCCGTCCTCGTCGGTAACGAAATCTGTTGCGATAACGATAACGGAAACCTCGTCCTCTGCCAGTTCCTCATCAAACTGCATACCCATCTTGATCTCAGCGTCGGGAGCGGCGTTCTTGGTGATCTCGCTCGCGATGCCGTCCACCTCGTCAGCGGAAGTCGTCATAGGAATGCTGATATTGATAAGCAGTCTGCGCGCGCCGAGAATGGAAGTCTCAAGCAGCGGGCTGTGGAGCACCTGGTTGAGGGCGTCCTCGTTCTTGTTGTCGCCCTTGCCGGTACCGATAGCCATATGAGCAATGCCCGAATCCTTAAGGGCCATGGTAACGTCAGCGAAGTCAACGCTCATGAAGCCCACGCCCTTTACCAGGTCGGAAATACCCTTTACCGCCTTGTAGAGCACGCTGTCAACAGCCTTGAAAGCGTCGATCATGCTGAGCTTTGCGTTGCTGATCTCCTTTACCTTCTCGTTAGGGATAACGATGAGGGAGTCAACATACTTGCGCATCTCTGCGATTCCCTTGAGCGCCTGGTTCATTTTAGCCTGACCCTCGAACGCGAAAGGCTTTGTGACAACGCCGACTGTGAGCTTGCCAAGTTCCTTGGCGATATTTGCAACGACAGGAGCCGCGCCGGTACCTGTGCCACCGCCCATACCGGCAGCGATGAATACCATGGATTCGTCCTCCATGACTGCCTTCAGCTCGTCGCGGTTCTCTTCTGCGGATTCCTGACCTACCTGGGGCTTGTTACCGGCACCCTGACCCTTTGTGCGCTTCTTACCGATCTGGATACGGCGCATGCGGCTGCCGTCCTTGGAGCGCAAAGCCTTGACATCGGTGTTTGCGACAACGTAGTCGATACCGGTCATTCCACCCTCGACCATGTGGCTGACAGCGTTTCCACCGCCGCCACCGACGCCGATGACCATTATTTTGGTCTGATCCTCGAAATCGTCGTCCATCACAAACTCGTCATCGTGGTTATCTATTTCAAATGCCATAACTATTTACCCTCCATATTTTTTTACGCCGGAATACAGAATACACCCTGCGATATACAACTACTTAATATTATAACAGATAACAAAAGATATTGCAACTGTTTTTTTAAAAATATTTTGACAATTTATGCCGAGATGATGAAATTTTATTTGTGTCATCACTGTTCCGCGGTGACTTCTGCCGAACCAGCCTCTGCCGTGCCCTCAGAAGTAGGACCGAGATCAGGCAGCACCTGCTCCTGGTCGTTCTTGTTGCGGACGAATATCTTCTCCTGGGCGCGCAGGTCGATCACGACATTGGAGTGTTCCTGCTTTATTGCCGCGGACGCCTCCGCGAATTTAATGCCGAGGTCGGAGGCACCACCTATCTCCAGGGTGATGTTGTCGCCGCAGTCGATGGTGATATCAAAACGGTCGGTGAGGTCTATGTGCGATACTCCCGCGATGCCGTTTTCTTCAGCCGCTTCAAGTATCTGCGCCGGCAGGTCGGTTTTCCCCGCTTCCTTTGAGGTAAGCTTTATCCCCGGGGAAATATCCGTCGGGGCGTAACCCTCTATCACCGGAAGTCCCGGCGTGCTGCCGAGTTCAACTATCCTGCCCATGCGCGAAACAGCCGCATTGACGCCTCCGCTGCTAACCTGGAACCACTTTTCAGCCTCCTGCACGACTATCTTCACCTTTGTGGGGAAGGACTTCTGCACCTCTACATCGTCGATATACGGGAACGCCGCAAATATCCGCGACTGCGCCGAATCCACATCTATATGCAGCAGGTTCTGACCTTTTTCTATGCCGGACTGCGTTATGAGCTGCTCCGCGGTGTAGCGGGAATTCCCCTCGACTTCGATGGAAGTGCAGTTGAACAACAGCGTATTGGAAAGAATTATGAGCACCGTAATAATCACCGCAGCACCCAGAATATAATACATCACATAGTTCCCACCGCGCCTGCCGCGCCGCCTGCTCTTCACGTCGCGGTGGACTGTCGCCTTGTGATAAGCCTGATTTGTCCTGCGGCGCTGTTCCGGAGTGAGCTGACGCTGCTGGTTCGCACGGCTGTTGGTTCCGGCATGGCTCTTCACATTGCCGGAGCTGCGCAAATTTCTGCCCTGCGGAGCAGTATTGCGCCCGGAATTCCTTGCCGGCTCCACCGGGCGCCTGCCAGACGCGCCGGATTTTTTCTTTCTGCTGTCCATTTTCTGCGCTCCTTTGTTCTATGGGGATTTACCCTGTCCTGGTAATATCTGCGCCAACGGAGCGCAGCGTTTTCTCAATGCTTTCATAGCCGCGGTCGATGTAGCCGACCCCGGTTATTTCAGTAGTTCCCTCGGCGGCAAGGGCTGCAGTCACCAGCGCCGCGCCCCCGCGGAGTTCACCGGCGCACAGCCGCGCACCGGACAGCACCGGAACCCCCTGCACCACCGCAACTCTTCCCTCCACCTTGATGGAAGCGCCAAGCCTTATCAGCTCCGGAACATGACGGTAGCGGTTCTCGAAAATATTTTCGACGAACACCGACGTTCCCTCTGCGACTGAACACAGCGCCGTGAATGGCGCCTGAATATCCGTCGGGAACCCGGGATACGGCATCGTACGGATAGTCGGCGGGGCTGTCAGTCTGCGTTTGCAGCTTATGTACAGCTTTCCGCAGCCATAGGGGTAAATCCTGCAGCCCATCGCTTCAAGTACCGGAAGATAGCCCGTCATGTGTTCCTGGCAGCACCGCGTGAGTATCATCTCCCCGCGGGTGATGGCAGCGCAGCAGAGGTACGTCCCGGCAGCTATCCTGTCCGGAATTACGCTGTGTTCCGACGGACCAAGGCGCTTAACTCCGTCTATCACTATGGTGCTGCCGCCTGCGCCCGTTATTTTCGCGCCGCATTTGTTCAGGAATTCTGCCAGGTCGGTTATTTCCGGCTCGCGGGCGGCATTGTGTATTTCCGTCACGCCGTCTGCGCATGCCGCTGCAAGCATGATGTTCTCAGTCGCCCCCACCGACGGAAACGACAGCGTTATCCGCGCGCCGTGAAGTCCCCCGGGAACTGTGCATTCAAGCCAGCCGTGCTGTTCATTGATGACTGCGCCCATCTCGCGCAATGCAGCCAGGTGCAGGTCGATGGGTCTTGCGCCAAGCTCGCACCCACCCGGGAACGTCAGCCTGCATCTCCCCGCGCGCCCAAGCACAGCCCCGAGGAACACGATGGACGACCGCATCTCCCGCATGAGGTTGTCGGGTATCTCGCTGCCGCAGACGTTTGTCGGGTCCACGCAGACCGTGCTGCCGCTGCGGGAACATCTGCACCCGAGGCAGGAAAGTATCCTGCATGCGGCGTCCACGTCAGTCAGCGCCGGGCAGTTGTGGAGGATACACTCGCCGTGCGAAAGTATCGTCGCTGCAAGCAGCGGCAATGCGCTGTTTTTCGCGCCGTGCACCTGTATTTCGCCCTCCAGCCTGCGGCCGCCGTTTATCACCAGTTTCTGGCTGTTAGCCATAATATCACTCCTCCCGCATTGCTATGTTCCCATAGTATGCCGGAGGTCGTTTTTTGGTTATCAGGACTTTGCTTCTTCGCCCAGCAGGTCGAGTATTTCGCTGAGAATTCTGCCTGCTGCGTCGTTCTTTGCCGACCTGCGGGAATTCTCCTCCATAAGAGCCAGCCTGCCGCGGTCGTTATACAGCGCGGAGACCTCCTCGACAAGGCGCGCCTTTGTGAGGTCCTTGTCCTCGATGAGTATTGCAGCGTGCGCGTCGCTGAGCGTCAGCGCGTTGTAATACTGATGGTTTTCCGCAGCGTTGGGATAAGGCACCAGGATAGCCGGTCTGCCTATCGCCATGAGTTCCGTTATAGTCATTGCGCCGGCGCGGGAAATTATCAGGTCAGCCGCGCACATGCAGGTGTACATGTTGTCGATGTAGTCCCTGAAAATGTGCCTGGACTTATCCTCGTGCGCGCCGCTCTGCTCCAGAGCGCCATAGAAAAGCTCCCTGCCCTTTCCGCCGTAGGAATGTATGTGGTTTATGCCGCCGGTTTTTTCCTCCCATGCGATGAGTTCCGCAACTGCCTCTGTAATGCGGTTCGCGCCCAGGCTCCCACCGAAAGACAATATCGTGAACTGGTCGGGCAGCCCCAGGCGCTTTCTTGCCGCGGAACGTTCCTCTATCTCGATATTGGAACGCAGCGGATTGCCCGTGACAACGCAGTGTTCGGTGCTGCTGAGGTACTTTTCAGCGTCCGCGGTGGCAAGGAGCACCTTGTCTGCCTTTTTCGCCAGCATTCTGGTAGCCATGCCGGGGTAGGAATTGCTCTCATGTGTGACTGTCTTTATACCCAGTGCCGCTGCCTGCCCGAGAACGGTTCCCGTGACATAGCCGCCAGTACCTATGACGATATCCGGCCTGAATTCCTTGAGTATCTTTCTGACAGCGTGTTTTGCAGCGAAAAGGTAAAGGTACGCGGCGCGGGCGTTCCTGCCGATGTTCTGAATGGATATCCTGCGCTGAAAACCCGCCATTTCCACCGGCGCGAATTCATAGCCGGCCTTTGTGACCAGCCGCGCTTCCATTCCCTGGGGAGTGCCGATGAACAGTATCTCTGCCTCCGGGAACACGCTTTTAAGCTTGTCGGCAATGGCAAGAGCCGGATTGATGTGTCCGGCAGTGCCGCCGGCTGCAAATATCGCTTTCATATCATATCACCTTTCAGTTATGAGTACTTCTGAAAACCGGCATATCCTCGCGGAATTTCAAAAGTCCCTTATATCAACTTAGTTTTGCACGTCTTGATATCGATAGCATGATGCCTATTTCGCACAGCAGCATGAAAAGCGCTGTGCCACCGTAGCTGAAGAACGGCATTGAAATACCCGTATTCGGCGCCGCAGAAACGTTTACGCCTATATTCAGGAACGCCTGCAGACCTACCTGCAGCGAAATTCCGGTCGCCAGCATAAGTCCCAGACGGTCGTCCGACTTTCTGCCGATATAGAAACCGCGGAACACGAATATCAGAAACAGCAGAATGATTACAACGCCGCCGATAAATCCGAATTCCTCGCAGCACACCGCGTAAACGAAGTCGTTCTGCGCTTCAGGCAGGTAGTAGTACTTCTGCGTGGAATTATCGAAACCCTTTCCCCACAGACCGCCTGAACCCACGGCAAGCACTGCCTGATACGTCTGGTAGGTATCCTTTGAAGGGTCGGCGAGGGGGTCGAAAGTGTTGACTATTCTGTCCCAGAAGTAGGTGTAGTCCGAGAACAGCAGAACCAGCAGAAGCAAAACACCGCCTGCTGCCAGCGCCATGACTGCATACCTGATATTGATACCTCCGATATACAGCATGAACACCATGATAACTCCCATGATGACTACCGCTGAGAAATGCGGCTGCGCCATAAGCAGCGCAACGATCACGCCGAACACCAGGAACGGCTTTACGATACCCGTCACAAAGTGCCGCATCTGCTTGTAGTTCACCGCTATGTAGTAGGAAAGATAGATTATCAGCCCCACCTTAAGCACGTCCGACGGCTGGAACGTACCCAGTCCCGGGATAGGAAGCCAGCGCTTGGGGCCGCCCTCGATGTTGCGCACGCCGAAAGGAATAACCAGCGCGGTAAGTCCCATGGAAAGCACCAGCAGAACGTGCGCCAGCGAAACAGTGCGCCTCTTTCCGAACCACGTCGGGTGCCATTCATGCATCAGTATGCGGTAATCCACGAAGCTCAGCACGAACATCATGATAAGGCCGCCTACCGCAAATCCCACCTGCTTTGTGGCGTACTGATACGAGTCGCCCTGATTGTCGCGGTAGGAAAGCGCGTGGCTTGCCGAGAACATCATCGTTATGCCAAGCACGAGCAGCACCAGCGTTATCACCAGCATGGGGATATCAATGCTGCCGCCCCAGTAGAAGATCCACCATTTGTGCGGCTCTTTTGTTTTCTTTACGGGAGCCTGCTTGCCCCTTGCGGGTCTTTCCTGCGACCCGTGTGCGCCGCTGTGCCCGGGAACGGCTCCGTTCCTAACAGTCCTGCTGTCTGCCGCCATTTCTGACCTCCTGACCATGGATCATCTTGAGAACATGCTCACTGCCATGAGCACCGAGCATGCGCCCAGCGCAAGTGCAGTCAGCGAGAATACTATGTCTATCTTGAGTTCGCTCCAGCCGCTCAGTTCAAAGTGGTGATGGATAGGCGTCATCTTGAACAGGCGCTTGCCCTCTTTGGTGTGATAGATTTTCTTGGTTATCTTGAACACAGTCACCTGAATTACCACCGAAAGCGCCTCGCAGATGTAAACCAGAGCCGCTATCAGCATGAGGAATTCCACCCCGCAGCCGACGCCAAGCGCGCACACGACGCCCCCCAGGAACATCGAACCGGTATCCCCCATGAACACCTTCGCAGGCGGGAAGTTCCACATCAGGAAGCCTATGCAGCCGCCCGCCGTGAGCAGCGCGAGCAGGCTCTCGCAGAACATGCCGAGAATGCCCGCGATACAGGTGAACGTCGCCATGTAAACCACAGTCACGCAGGAGCACAGACCGTCGATGCCGTCAGTGAGATTGACTGCATTCACGAGATACAGTATCACCACGCCCATTATCGGGTAGTAAAGCCAGCCGAGCTCGAGGTTCCAGCCCCAGGGGAAAATGATAGCCGTGCGGGTAACTCCGCTGAGGTAAAGCGTTGCGAAATAAGCCGCGATTATCAGCACCTGAATGACGATCTTCTGCATGACCGTCAGACCCTCGTTGTGCTTTTTCTTCACCTTGATGAAGTCGTCAAGGAACCCCATAAATCCGAACATCACCGCCATCACAAGCCCTGAGCCTGCGCGGACGAGTTCGGTCCTGTCCTCCCCTGCGAAATTCTTTCCGCCAAGCGGACCGAAAAGCAGGACCGCGCACACGAAGCACACGCTCACCGCGATGATGAACATGATACCTCCCATGGTGGGAGTTCCCTGCTTTTTAGCCTTGTGCCACTTCGGACCGATATCAAGTATCGTCTGCCCGTATTTCAGCTTGTGCAGGAACGGAATGAACCACACTCCCGCCAGCCATGTCAGCCCGAAAGCCACTGCCGCCGCTATCACACTTATCCAGATAACCATAACTCTTCCCCGTTTATTGTTATTTCACTTTTTCAGCGATCTCTTCCATGCGCATTCCGCGGCTGCCCTTGAACAGCACCGCGTCCCCCGGTCTGAGCCATTCCAGGAGCTCCGCTGTCAGCGCAGCCTTGTCGGTGGAATGGTGCACCTCAAATCCGGCACGCTCAAGCCGTTCACGGCAGTGAGCCATTTCAGCGCCGTAAAGGAACGCGCAGTCCGCATTTTTCATGATGTAGTCAGCGACCCCTGCATGAAGCTGCGCGGACATCTCGCCTAACTCCAGCATATCGCCCAGCACTGCGCACTTCCTGCCCGGTACGGACATTCCACCCAGCACCGAAAGGGAGCTTTCCATGGATGTGGGACTTGCGTTGTAGCAGTCCAGAATTACCGTGATATCACCGCGCTTTTCAACACGCTGGCGCATTCCTGACGCCTCATACCGCATGAATGCGGGCACTATCTCTTCCGGGGACATTCCCGCTTCTATTCCCGCTGCGAAAGCGGCAAGCGCGTTCATGACGTGGTGCTCACCGACCACCGGAAGCTTCGCGCCATAGGACTTCCCACGATATAACAGCGCGAATTCCTGCCCGTCCGCATTCTGTACGATGTTTTCCGCGCGGACGTCGCAGCCCTCGTTCCTGCCGTATTTCACGATACGCCTGCCGGGAATATCCACGTTTTTCAGGAACTCGTCGTCCCCGTTGAGTATCAGCGGAGCGCTTTCAGAAGCGCCGTCGAGTATCTCCAGCTTTGCCCTGAGGATATTCTCGCGGGTCTTGAGGTTTTCAATGTGGCACCAGCCGATGTTGGTGATTATGCAGATATCAGGCACTGCCGCCCCTGAAAGCACGCTTATCTCGCCCAGGTCGGACATTCCCATTTCGATCACTGCCGCGCCGTAGCTTTCATTCAGCCGGAAAAGCGTGCGCGGAAGCCCGATATCGTTGTTGAAATTGCCCTCGGTTTTCAGCGTATTGAACTGCGCCGAAAGCACCGCGAAAACCATATCCTTTGTGGAAGTCTTACCCACGCTGCCGGTAACTCCCACCAGCTTCAGCGGGAATTTCATGCGGTGGTGACGTGCCAGCGCAAGCTGAGCCGCGCGGCTGTCCCTGACCAGTATCACCGTCACGGAATGGCTCCCGGCGCCCTCCTCACGGTCGGATATCACCGCAGACGCGCCCTTTTCAGCCGCTGCGTCGATAAAGTCGTTTCCGTCGAAGCTTTCGCCCCTGACTGCCACGAAAAGCATTCCCTTTTCTATCGTGCGGGTGTCGGTGGAGACCCCGGTCACGGTGACGTCCGCGCCGATGAGCCTTCCCCCGGTGACTTCCGCTATTTCACTTGCAGTAAACATATCGCACCACCTTAGTTTATTCCGTGCGCGCCCAGCCATTCCAGCACTATTTCGCGCTCGTTGAACGGGACGTTTTCGTCCCCTATCGCCTGGTAATCTTCGTGACCCTTGCCGCACAGCGCTATCAGGTCGCCCGGCTGTGCCGTTTCAAGCGCCCGGTGTATCGCCTGCCTGCGGTCGGTGTATTCCTCGCAGTCGATGCCCTCCGGCACCCCGCGGCGAACATCGTCTATCGTCTGCTGACCCGGCTCGTGGCGAGGGTTATCAGTAGTTATGATGAGCCTGTCGGCGTACTTAGCGGCTATCCTGCCCATCTCGGGACGTTTGCCCGCGTCGCGCTCTCCGGCTGCACCGAACACCGCAACAAGCCGGTTCCTTGCCAGCGGTTTAAGCGTTGAAAGGAGCTTCTCCAGACCGTCGCCGGTGTGGGCGTAGTCCCTCAGCACCGTGAAATCACCCTGATATATCGTTTCCAGCCGCCCGGAAACCCCCGGCGACTTCTCCAGCGCCGTCAGTACCTCTTCCATCGGGAAGCCAAGCAGATGGCACATGACCGCCGCCTGCACCGCGTTGCTGACGTTGTACATTCCGGTGAGCGGGATCTTCGCGACCCAGCTTTTCTGCTTCTGCGGGCACGTCAGCAGGAATTCCGCGCCGTGCGGCTCCAGCTTCACGAATTCAGCGTAATAATCAGCCTCGCCTGTCACGCTGGTGGTTATCGCGGGAATTCCGCAGCTGCGGCAGTATTCCACCGTCCTGCGCCCGTATTCGTCGTCGATGTTCACCACCATGTTCCTGGACATATCCGCGAGCATTCTCTTGGCAAGGTAGTAGTCCTCCATCGTTCCGTGGTAATCCAGGTGGTCCTGCGTAAGATTAGTGAACGCGCCCACCGCGAAGCTTTCCGCTGCGAAACGGTGCTGCGCCAGCGCCATGGAACTTGCCTCCAGGAAGCAGTATTCCGTGCCGATGTCAGCCATCTCGCGGAAAAGCTGATAAAGCTTTCTCGGCTCCGGGGTAGTCGGCGGTCCGTCGTGGGAATACTCCAGCCCCCTGCCGGTGTCGCAGCCGACCGTGCCTATAACGCCTGTCTGGTGCCCCAGCGCCCTTGTTATCTGCGTGCAGAGGTTCACCGTCGTGGTCTTTCCGTTAGTCCCGGTGACTGCGCCGAGGATAAGCTTACGGGTAGGTCTGCCGTAGAATGCGGACAGCACCTCGGGGTACAGCCTGCGGCTCCCGGATACATTTATCTCCGCGGAAAGCCCCAGCGCACGCTCCGTCATGACTGCGCACGCGCCCTTTTCCAGCATTGCCGCTGCGACGTCGTGCCCGTCGAAGCTCCTGCCCTTAACGCAAACGAACAGAAACCCCGGCTGCACCTCCCGGTTATCAGAGGTCACGCCAGTGACCTGCGTATTTCTCATCGCCACCGGAATTTCCGTGATACCGCTGAACAGTTCTCCTAAAGTCATGACCTCACCGCCTTTTAATCTGCGTAGCCGTTCACCTGGAACGTAACTTCCACCACATTGCCCTTGTATGCGTCAGTGCCGCCTACCGGGTACTGGCTTGTTGCAACCGCGCTGTCGTTATCCGCAGCGCCGCCGGAGATCTTGATGTTGAACCCGGCGTTGGTTATCGCTTCGTTTGCCTGGGAAACCGTCATATTCGTCACGTCCGGTATCACTCCGGATTCCAGGTCGTATTCATTTCCGAGATACAGCACCACCGTCGAGCCCTTGGGGATGCTCGTTCCGGAAGCGGGTATCTGCGTGGTTACAGTCGCGCCGCTTGCCTGGTCGCCTACATAGCGCACCTCGAAGCCCTCTGCGTTAAGCTTTGCTTCCGCTCTCTGGGATTCCATACCGAGGACGTAGGGCACAGCCGCGTCCATCTTTGCAAGTTCCTCTGCGGTGTAGGTCGGGTAAATGCCAAGGTGCGGCAGACCCTCCTTGAACACTGCGGAAACGACCGGCGCTGCCACCGCGCTTCCGTAGTACTGCGTACCAGTAGGCGTATCAGCCATTACCAGCATGACTATCTGCGGGTCGTCAGCCGGCGCGAATGCCGCGAACGACGGAACGTAAGTCATGTGGTCGGTGCCGGTTTCTGCCTTGAGCTTGTTGTATTCATCGATTTTCTCGGTCGTACCGGATTTGCCGCCGATACGATAGCCGTTGATGTAAGCGTTGCTGCCGCCGTTATCGTTAACAACGGTTTCGAGTATCTGGCGCATAGTCGCGGAGGTCTCCTCGGAGATTACCTGGCGCTTTATGCGCGTTTCGGTGGTCTGTACCACGTTTCCGTCGGAGTCGAGTATCTTGTCTACCACGTACGGTGTCACCAGATAGCCGCCGTTTACGATAGCGCACAGCGCGGTAGTCATCTGCAGCGGAGTGACCTTGTTAGTCTGACCGAAGCTTGAAGACGCCAGTTCGACGATACCCATGTTGTCGCGGCTGACATAAAGGCTTCCCGACTCGCCCGGGAGGTCTATTCCGGTTGGCTCGGTAAATCCGAACGCCTCGAAATAATCGCAGAACTTATCCTTGCCCAGCAGCTGTCCTATCTGGATAAAGCTGGGGTTGCAGGATTTGGTTACTGCCTGCTGGAGCGTCAGGGTGCCGTGCCCGTAGCTTGACCAGCACTTTATTCTGGTGCCCGCAACTATCTCAACCGCCGCGCAGTGGAACGTGGAATTCAGCGAAACCACTTCCTCCTCAAGCGCGCTCGCGCAGGTAACCGTCTTGAATACCGAACCGGGGTAATACAGCTCGGTTATCGCCTTGTTCTTCCACTGCTGCTCACGGAGCGCGGCTTCCTTTTCGGAAAGCTCCTCTTCCGTCGCGCCGGAAGCCTTCATCTCTTCAAGCGTCTGCAGGTCGTATGCGCTGGTCAGTTCGGACGGGTCGTTCAGGTTGAAGCTGGGGGCAGTCGCCATTGCGAGCACCGCGCCCGTCTTGCAGTTCATGATTATTCCGCAGGCGCGGTTTATTACCTGGTGCTGCGAAACGCACAGCGCAAGGTTCTTTTCAAGGTAATGCTGCAGCACCTCGTCCAGCGTCAGGACAAGGCTGTAGCCGTCCACTGCGGAATAATACGCGTCGCTGGCGCCGTTAAGTTCCCTGCCGTCTGCAGAAACGCTGTAGACAGCCTTTCCGTCGGTGCCGGAAAGATAATCGTCATAGTACGCTTCCAGACCGTAAACTCCGTCGCCGTCGAAATTCGTGAAGCCGATGATGTTCGCAGCCAGCGAGTCGTTCGGATAGGTTCTCTTGGAAGTCGGCCACAGGTGGATATCGTCTGAATTCAGCCCGTTGTCGCTCATGAACTTTGTTATCTCGTTCGCCTCAGGCTTCTCAACCTTGCGCTTGACTATGTAGTACTGCTTGTCGAGGTCAGTTCTGCACTCGCTGAGTATCTTGTCATAGTCCACGCTGAGAATGTCGGAAAGTCCCTTTGCGACCAGCTCTGCGCGGTCTGTGTAAGGCTCGGGGGTCTCTCCTTTTTCTATCTTTGCCTGCGCTTTCCTGTCGTATTCCTTCTTTGCAGCGGTGTTGTTGAGGTCTATGTCATGCGGTGAGATGGTCACGTCCCATACCGTGGAACTTACCGCCAGCTGAGTGCCGTTGGAGTCGTAAATAGTTCCGCGGTTTGCCTGGATAGTGACAACGGACTGCTGCTGCCCGGTGGCATACATTCTCCACTTGTCGCCCTCGAGAATAGAATATTTCAGCAGAAACGCCCCGACATAAGCCGCGATGATAACGATAAATCCAAGCACGACTATCTGCTTTGTCGAGGAATTCCACAGCCTGGGCTTTTCAGCAAGCTCCTGCTCATGCTTAGAAATACTCTTGCCGACCGCCTTTACGCCTTTCCAAAATCCCATACGGACGATACCTCCAATTAAATGCCGCAGCATGCGCTGATTTCAGGTCAAGCCTGTCTAAAAAACAAAGAGCAAAGCCGCCTATCCGCTGTGCGGACATGCCGCACAGCGCAAGTAAGCCGACCTTGCCCAGATCATTCCGTTGCCGGCAGATATAGGGTAGACAGCGTGTCCCTGCTCACCTCTATATTATGCCATCAGAAGCCGATGTATTCCATCAGGTCACCGAACCAGTCCGCGATAGCGGTAAAGATGTTGCCGCTCTCCTCGGGGCTGACCTCGATAAGATCCTCAGTGTTCACGCTGAGGTAGTTTATCTGCGAATTGGACACCTTGCTCATTCCAAGCTCGGTAGCCGCATATTCCTCGATATAGCTGATATTCACCTTACTGTCCAGACGGCTCTGTAACAGTGAATTCTGGTCCTGCGCCTCTGCAAGCAGCTTTTTCTGATCGTCCACCATTCGTGCGATATCGTCAGCCTTGGTGTTCTGTACATTGACCGCCCACAGCGCGCCGAATGCAGCCACTGCAAACAGCACTATCCCCAGCTTGGAGCCACTCCGGGACGCCGAATGTCTGTTCATTTTGATCTCTCTCTCGCGGCGCTCCCTGTCCTGCTGACGCTGCTGCTCCCTGCGGGCAGTGTTGTCAAAGTGTGACAGATCATACGCAAGATTTGACTTGTCCATCTCCGGAAGCATTTGTCCACCTTCCTAATTTCCAATATAACTTAGCAAACGCTGAATATAACAAAGCCGACCTGTTCAGACGAGCACGCGTCTGATTTTGCTGCGCTGCGCTTTATTCAGTGCGTCCCTGACGCTTCAATCCTCGAAAGGGGTGCTGCGTATTTTCTCAATGACCCTCAGCTTTGCGCTGCGGCTGCGCGGATTAGCCTCCAATTCCTCCGGAGAAGCAACGATCGGCTTCTTGTCCAGGAGTCTCCCCATGGGCTTCTTTCCGCATACGCACACCGGGAATTCAGGCGGACATGTGCAGCCCGTGCAGAACTCCCTGAAGCGGTTCTTGACTATCCTGTCCTCCAGCGAATGGAAGGTTATCACCGACATCCTGCCGCCCTTTTTCAGCGCGGCAAAACCGTCTGTCAGCGCCGTTTCAAGCACGTCGAGTTCGTGGTTTACCTCTATTCTTATCGCCTGGAAGCTTTTTCTGCAGGGATTTTTCTCCCTGCGGTATGCCGCCGGAACACTCGCCCTGATTATCTCCGCAAGCTGTCCCGTGGTTTCTATCGGGGCGTTCAGCCGGGCGTTTACTATGCCTCTTGCTATCCGGTTCCCGAATTTTTCTTCGCCGTAGTTGAAAAGTATCTGCGCGATCTCTTCCTCGCCGTATTCGTTCACAACGTCCCGCGCGGAAAGTCCCTCGCCGCTCATTCTCATATCCAGCGGCGCGTCATTGTGGAATGAAAACCCGCGCTCCGCTGTGTCAAGCTGGTGTGATGAAACTCCCAGGTCGGCAATGATGCCGTCAAGAGCAGTTACCCCCAGCTCAGCCAGCACCGACTTTATCTCGCTGAAATTGCTCCGCACGAATGTGACCGGATAGCCCTTCAGCCGCTCCCCAGCAGCTTCAAGCGCCTCCCTGTCCTGATCGAAGCATATCAGCCTGCCGCCGTCCAGACGCTTTGCAAGCTCCAGACTGTGGCCGCCGCCACCCGTGGTGAGATCCGCGTAAACGCCCTTTGGGTCTGTGAACGCGCCGTCAACCGTTTCGTGAAGCAGCACTGAAACATGTGAAAACTCCATCAGATACCGATCTCCTCGGCAAGCGCCGCGATATCCTCAGTGGATATGCTCTCTGTGTAAGCCCTGTACGCAGCCTTGTCCCATATCTCGGCGTGGTCGTCCATTCCGACGACTACCACCTCTGATGTAAGACCCGCATAGGCTCTCAGCGCCGGCGCAATGGCAATTCTGCCCTGCTTGTCCGGCTCTGCCTCGCACGCGCCGCCGAACAGAAAGCGCTCTATCGGGAGCCTTACTTTCTGCGGCTTGCCCTTGAGGGATTCCCTAAGGGCGTTCCAGCTGTGCTCTGTGTGTACTGTCAGACAGTTTTCACCTATAGTCTTGGAAATATAGAAATGCTCGCCAAGTTCCTCGCGGAGCTTTGCCGGGAAGTTCATGCGCCCCTTTGAATCTATGGTGTGCTCGAACTCGCCGTACATTTCTATTCCCCCTTTCCATGGCTGTAGTCCCCTGTGAAACTGCCAATTGCCGTCCTCCTCGGGCGGCATTTTCCGTAGATACTGAATATATTTTCCCAACTAAATGTAAATATGTGGGTCGGCAGAAGTTTTGAATTATGGGATTTTGATGTTTTTTAACCCACTTTAGTGAAAACTTCACCACTTTCACCCACAATTAGTATACACCGTTTTCAACATTTTTTCAAGTGTAAGTTGCAGTAAACAGGCAAAAATAAAAAATGAAATTTTGTTCATATTTTTGTGTACTTTGCACAAAAAGGAGCCTCTAAGTTAGAGACTCCGACATAATTATTCGTGATAAAATCCCACATATCGACTGTAGCAAATAAGTTTTCAACAACATGTTGTGGTTTTGGTTGAAATTTTCTGAAAATCCGCAGCATATTTCCCGAACTGACCCATATTGGATTTTACACCCTCCCGATAATTTTTTTCAACACAAATCCCCCGTCATGTTCAAAACCATGGAATATACGCGCACGCCACCGCGAATATCAGCGACGGAAGTAAATCTGCAACGCGTACTTTCTTTCCCCACACGAGATTTACGCCCACGCAGAAAATCAGCACCGAACCCACCAGCGACAGATTATTCAGCGCAGCAGGGGTCATTATCGGCTCCAGAAGCTTTGACAGCGCGGTGATAGTCCCCTGAAAGACAGCCACGGGAATTGCCGAGAAAATGCAGCCCTTTCCGCTGCCAGCAGTCATCACGAGGATTATAACAAGGTCGAGTATCGCCTTTGCGAAAAGCGTTGAGTGATCCCCGAGAATTCCGTCCTGAATGGAGCCCACCACCGCCATCGCGCCGATGCACACCGTCAGCGAGGCCGTCACGAATCCGTCGACAAAGCCGCCGTCGCTCTCGCTGTGCGTTATTTTCCTGAGCCACTTCCCGAAGCGCTCCATGGCGCCCTCGATGTTCAGCAGAGCGCCCACCAGCCCGCCAAGCACGACGCTTGCAATGAGCATCATCGTCCCGCCGGAACTTAGTGTACCGTCCGCTGCGGAAGTCAGCATTTTCTCCATCGCGCCGCCTATTCCAAGGAACAGCACGCACACTCCGCACGCCGTCATTATAGTTTCCTGAACGCGTGGTTTTATCAGCTTCCCGAAGAGCAGCCCCGCAAGTCCGCCGAGAATTATCGCGGCTGCGTTTGCTATCGTGCCAAGCCCCGGCATTTTATCGCTTCCTTATATCTGTATCATTTATCAGGACAGGCGTCCCTTGAAGTCCTCATAGCCGAACTTCTTTATCAGCTGCACTTCTCCATCTTCTTTCAGCAGGTATATTGACGGCAGGGGCATGCCGTTGAACGTGTTGTTCTTGCACATGGAGTATATCGCCATGTCGCCGAATACCAGCCGCTCGCCGCCCTTAAGCTTCTCATCGAATGAGTAATCGCCGATGATGTCGCCGGCAAGGCAGGTGTTACCGCCAAGACGGTAGGTGTGCGGCTTTTCGCCGGGCTTCCCTGCACCGGCTATCTCCGGGCGGTAGGGCATTTCCAGCACGTCCGGCATGTGGCAGGCTGCGGAAGCGTCCGTAATTGCGATATCGCAGCCATTCGTGAATGTATCCAGCACCGTAGTCACCAGCCAGCCTGCGTTCAGCGCGACGGCTTCACCCGGTTCAAGGTAAACCTCCAGACCGTAGGTATCGCGGATACGCTTCACGCATTTTATCAGCTTTTCAACGTCGTAACCAGGTTTGGTTATATGGTGTCCTCCGCCGAAATTCAGCCACTTTATCCTGTCGAACATAAAGCCGAATTTTTCCTCGACATGCGGTAATGTACGCTCCAGCGTATCCGCACCCTGTTCGCACATCGTGTGGAAGTGCAGACCGTCGATACCCTCGTACAGCGCGGGGTCTTTCCGGAATTCCTCCGGCGTGCAGCCAAGCCTTGACCCTGTGAAGCACGGGTTGTAGATATCCGTTTCGATCTCGCTGTACTCCGGGTTTACGCGTATGCCAGCCTGTATGTAACGTGCATTCCCGCGCACTCTGCCGCAGAATTTCGCCCACTGCCGCGGGGAATTGAACACCATGTGGTCGCATATCTGCAGGAGTTCGTCGAAATCCTGCTCCGGGTAAGCCGGGGAGAACACATGATTTTCGCGCCCGAACGGCTTTGCCATTTCTTCGTAGCCAAGCTTCGCCTCGTAAATTCCGCTCGCGGTCACGCCGTCGAGGTACTGCGCTATCATCGGGTAGACCGCGAACGCCGAGAATGCTTTCTGCGCCAACAGTATCTTACAGCCGGCTTCCTCGCGGACGTATTTCAGCAGTTCGAGATTTTTTCTCAGCGCGGCTTCGTCAATGACGTAGCAGGGGGTTTCTACTTTGTTTTTCCAGTCCATGGTGTTCCTTTCTTGTGTGTTGAAAAATTATCTGAACGATAAACGGGAATTTCATTGTGTGAATGTAAATTTACAGGACATCGACCACACCGATTTGAATCGGCAACTTTCAAGTGCCGGACGATGGTTCGGTGATATGCCAACAGTTTATGCGGTACGAAAGGGCGGGTATCTTTGTTTCAAATCATGCTTTTAATTGTCCTGTCCTGGAGCAAGCCATTTGCAGTCCCTATCCACGTTTTCACACAGGTGGTTTATACATTCCATTGTTGTCCTGCCTTGAGGGAAACCCCAAAAGAAGTTTATAATACCGCTCGGGTCAACCGCAAGCGGTCCGCCCATAGTGTCACCACAGTAGATTATCTTGTATGGGTTTTTGCCATCATTTGAAGATTGTTCAACATAGTATTTATCCTCCGCCAAAATTCCTTCTAAAGAATCAAAACACCAGAAGTCGCTGCTAAATGAAAAGCACAGACCGCTAAACTCTGCGAAAAAATCAAGCTGTTCCTTAGACAACTCGATTCCGCGCCGATTCATCTCTTGTTCAAACGCAGTCGTGTCGATGTGCCTGCCCTCGTACCAACCAAAAAACCGCAACATATCGTATGTTCGCTGAGTTGTTTTCGGGTGATAATCATATTCCACAGTAGTGATGTATTCAGCAAAATCCTCTATATTCTCGGCAATCAGTTTATGGTCTTGATTATAGAATTTACCCTGTTCCGAAATATGAAATCTCTCTATCCTGCCGGCGCAATTATCTACAATACCGATTCCGTTAACAACACAGCCGATATCTGACCAAAACTCTACAGGGTAACACCAACCCAGGTCAAATCTCAGTTCATCGTTAGAATGTTTTTCGACACGCTCAAATGATATATTTCCAATAATCAAAAAACATTCCACAATCTTGCTTGTGTTAATATTACCGGAATAAATCTTGCGAATTTTTGCAACAATTTCATCGGCAGAGTATGTTTTATGATGTACGGATTTTGCCGAAGCATATATGCGTTCTACGAATTCTTGATTGGTCATAATAAACCTCCTGAACAAGATATTGAGCACCTCTCAGACTTTCTATACTCACTCAAAAAGCAAAACGCAGGCAGGCAAACGCCCGCCTGCATGCGATGTTCGGTGATCAGTCAACCAGTACCGGGTCAAAGTCCTCTTCCCACGGAAGTCCCCACTTGTTGAGGTTCTCCATGAAAGGATCCGGGTCCATCTCCTCGACGTTGTAGACGCCGGGCTTCTTCCACTTTCCGGTGAGCACCATAGCCGCGCCTATCATCGCCGGAACGCCGGTCGTATAGGAAATAGCCTGGGAGCCTACCTCCTTGTAGCACTCCTGATGGTCGCAGATGTTGTAGAGGTAGTAGTGCTTCTCCTTGCCGTCCTTCTTACCAATGAAAATGCAGCCGATGTTGGTCTTGCCGACAGTCCTCGGACCCAGGGAAGCGGGGTCGGGCAGAACAGCCTTCAGGAACTGCAGCGGAACTATCTCCCTGCCCTCGTACATGATAGGCTTGATGGAGGTCATTCCAACGTCCTCAAGGCACTTGAGGTGAGTGAGATAGCTCTGACCAAATGTCATGAAGAAGCGGATACGCTTGATTCCCTTGATGTTCAGTGCCAGGGACTCAAGTTCCTCATGATGAAGCAGGTACATGTCCTTTTCGCCGACGCCCTTGAAGTTATAGACGCGCTTTATTTCCATGGGCTTGGTTTCTACCCACTTGCCGTCCTCAATGTAGCTTCCGTTTGCAGAAACCTCGCGAATGTTTATCTCCGGGTTGAAGTTGGTCGCAAAGGGATATCCGTGGTCGCCGCCGTTGCAGTCCAGAATATCGATGTAGTTTATCTCGTCGAACTGGTGCTTCATCGCATAAGCGGAGAATACGCCGGTAACGCCCGGGTCGAAGCCGCAGCCGAGAATTGCGGTGAGTCCCGCTTTCTCAAAGCGCTCGCGGTAAGCCCACTGCCAGCTGTATTCAAATTTTGCGGTGTCCTCCGGCTCGTAGTTCGCGGTGTCAAGGTAGTTCACGCCGGCAGCGAGGCAGGCGTCCATGATATGGAGATCCTGGTAAGGGAGCGCAACATTTATAACGATCTCCGGCTTGTAATCCTTGATGAGCGCGGTGAGTTCATCAACATTGTCAGCGTCAACCTGCGCCGTGGAAATAACTGTCTTGGTGGTCGGCTGGAGCTTCTCCTTGAATGCGTCGCACTTGGCCTTTGTGCGGCTCGCTATCATTATCTCCGTGAAAACATCGCTGTTCTGGCAGCACTTGTTTATTACTACTCCGGCAACTCCACCCGCGCCGATTATCATTGCTCTGCTCATTGATTTATCCTCCTGTATTCAGTTTCAGTTCTTGTGGTGTTCGGGTACGACCGCGTAAAATACCAGGTCGCCGTCGCTGTCGTTTATCAGGCTGTGGGAATGTCCCTCGGGGCAGTATGTGCACTTCCCCGCGGAAAGTTCCTCGTAAACACCGTCGCACAGCATCTTTCCCGTTCCCTCCAGAATAAACACTATCTCGCTGTTGCCCTCGTGGGTGTGCAGTCCTATGGAAGCACCCGGCTCCAGCCTGCCGCGCATTATCTTGTTGCATCCGTCCGCGAACATCTTCGCGTGGAACGACTTTTCACCGCCCTTGAAGTGCTCCAGTTCCTTTTCTTCCATTGCGTTGAAATCTATCAGCATGATGTCACCTCATTTTTCCGCGGGCTTTGTTTCCCGCAGGACGTCGCGCACGTTATTCGGCAGCGCGAAGCAGCCGCTGTGCACATACTGGTTGTAGTACTTGGTTTTCAGCCCCTGCGCGAGCCACCATTCCGCGTGCTGATCCTGCACCGGGTGGAAGCGCTTGCTGGCGAAGCCGAACAGCCAGTGCCCTGAGGGATACGTCGGGATATGCGCCTGATATACCAGCGATATCGGGAAGAAGCTTTTTATACGGCTGTGCGCGCGCTTCATTATCTCGGCGTATTCGTCGTAGAATGTGCTCTCGTGCTGGTTCACAAGAATTCCGTTTTCGTTCAGCGCCTTGTAGCAGTTGCCGTAGAATTCCTTTGTGAACAGCCCCTCTCCGGGGCCGAACGGGTCGGTGGAGTCAACGATTATCAGGTCGTATTCGTTGTCCTTTCCACGGACGAATTTCAGCCCGTCCTCATAATAAATATGCACGCGCGGGTCGTCCAGCCTGCACGCAGTCTGCGGCAGATATTCCTTACAGACCTCGACGACGCGCTGGTCAATCTCCACCATGTCGATGTGCTCAACACTCTTGAAGCGCGTCAGCTCCCGGATAGTTCCACCGTCGCCGGCGCCTATCACCAGCACGCGCTTTATATCGGGATTTGTCGCCATCGGGACGTGGGTTATCATCTCGTGATAGATGTACTCGTCCTTTTCCGTCAGCATTACAAATCCGTCCAGCACCAGAATTCTGCCCAATTCAACGCTGTCGAGAATGTCTATCTGCTGGTACCTGCTCTTCTCGCTGTACAGGTGCTGTTTTACCTTAATGGAGAACCGTATGTTGTCCGTATGGTTCTCTGTAAACCATAATTCCATAGGATTTCCTTTCTGACAATTCATCACCCGGATTACCGACCGGACGTTCAGCACCGGTCGTTCCCGGCGATGAAACTCACCTGCGGTTTTAACGATCAACCCGAGGTTTTTCGGTTTCGCCGCAGGCGAAATTGATTTTCCACTCCGGAAAATCAAAGAAAAACCGGATGTTCAGCGCCGGTCGTTCCCGGCGCTGAACTTTACCACCTGCAAGTACTCTACGTTCATATCCCGGCAGCCGGTAAGGGAGCAACCCTTTTCCTTTGCGAATGCGATATAATCGAGGATATCCTGTGTGATACGCTCCCCCGGCGCCAGTATCGGTATTCCCGGAGGGTAGCACATGACGAACTCACTGCACACCCTGCCTGCAGTCTGCTCTATCGGCAGCGTTTCCTGCTCTGCGTAGAACGCCGACTGCGGGGACATCTCAAGTATCGGGTCGATGTATTCGTGGTCGTAAAGCCCTGCGGGGGACTTCCCGTGGAACTTCTTTATAAGGTTCAGCGCACCGAGGAGGCGCTCAATTTCAAGCGCGCGGTCGCCCCCGGTGATTATTGCAAGAATATTGCCGATGTCGCCGAACTCTATCTGTATGTCGTACTCGTCGCGCAGCAGGTCGTAAACCTCTATTCCCGCGAGTCCCATCGCACGGGTGTGTATCGACAGCTTCGTCTTGTCGAACGCATAGAACGCGCCGCCGTCGCACAGTTCCTCACCGAACGCGTAATAGCCGCCGATGGCGTTTATCTCCCTGCGTGCGTAATCCGCAAACTCCACCGTCTTTGCGTAGAATTCCCTGCCGTGGAGGGCGAGGTTCTGCCGCGCAAGGTCAAGGGAAACCATAAGCAGGTAGCTTGCGCTGGTGGTCTGCGTTAGGTTGATTATCTGCCGGACGTAGTTAGGGTCTATTCCCTTTCCGAGGAGCAGCAGCGCGCTCTGGGTAAGACTTCCGCCGGTTTTGTGCACCGAAACTGCCGCCATGTCCGCTCCGCAGCTCATTCCCGACGGAGGCAGCCCCTCGCCGAAATAGAAATGCGTTCCATGAGCCTCGTCGCACAGCACCTTTAACCCGTGACGGTGCGCGATCTCCACAATGCTTTTCAGGTCGGAGCATATGCCGTAGTAGGTGGGATTATTCACAAGCACTGCCTTTGCGTCGGGGTTGGCAACGATCGCCGCTTCCACCTCTGCGGGTGTCATTCCCAGGGGGATACCCAGGTCGTTATTGACGCCCGGGTTGACGTAAACGGGTACTGCGCCGCACACGACCAGCGCGTTTATCGCGCTCCTGTGAACGTTCCTCGGGAGGATTATCTTTTCGCCTGCCTTGCAGACCGACATGACCATAGCCTGCACTGCGCCGGTAGCGCCGTTTACAATAAAAATCGTATTTTCCGCGCCGAAAGCGTCCGCTGCGTATTCCTGCGCTTCCTTAATGACGGAAACAGGGTGGCAGAGATTGTCGAGGGGCTTCATGGAGTTGACGTCGTTCTTCATGCAGACCTCGCCGAGAAAATCCCTCAGCACCTTGTTGCCGCGCCCGCCCTTATGGCCGGGGACGTCAAACTTGACAACGCGGTCAAGCTGATACTCCTTCATGGCCTCATAGAGCGGCGCGCGGGTGTGATCAAGCCGCATTATGCTCACCTCTTAATAGATGTTCATGCCGCTGAAGATCTCGATCATTTCCCTGCGTAGGCTGTTGGTGATTTCAAGCCTCTGCTGGGGGTGTATCTCATACACGTCAGAGTTGAACAGATAATTCTGCAGCTCGATCTCCTTGATCAGCATTTTTGTATGGAATATATTTGACTGGTACACATTGACGTCAATCGCGTCGTACTTCGTCAGGGTATCCGGATTTATGTAGTCCTGGATAGAAGTTATCTTGTGATCCATGAAACATTTCTTTCCGGTGACGTCCCTCGTGAAGCCGCGCACCCGGTAATCTATCGTTATTATATCCGAGTCGAAGCTGCCGATGAGGTAGTCAAGCGTGTTCAGCGGGGATATCTCGCCGCAGGTGGCGACGTCGATATCCACGCGGAACGTGGAAATAGCCTTGTCCGGGTGATACTCCGGGAAAGTGTGCACCGTGATATGACTTTTGTCAAGATGTGCGTGAATGGTATCCGGCTGGATACTGCTCCTGTTAAAGAATCCGGCGCCCTTGTTGCAGGAACCGTCAACATGTTTGGGGTCAATATGTCCCTCTGCGAAGAGGATATTGACAGAGGCCCCCTGCGGATCGTAGTCCTGCTTTGATATATTCAGGACAGTCGCACCGATCTTTTCGGTGACATCACAGAGGATCTTTGTGAGCCTTTCGGAATTGTACTGCTCGTCGATATAGGCGATGTAGTCCCGCTGCTCCCTCTCACTTTTTGCATAGCACACATCATAAATGTTGAAGCTAAGTGTTTTTGTGAGGTTGTTAAAGCCATATAAAGCCAGTCTGGAGCCGCTGCTGCCGCCAGGCACTGCTTCTGCCTTTTTCTCCAACCCTAACATCACGACCTTTCGGTAAAATAAGTTTCTGCACGTTGACTTTATGCAGTCAAAGTAAGTATATCATAAAACCCGTTGTTTTGCAACAATTTTTTGATAATTTTTTGTGAAATCTTCGCTCAGCCGCACCTATTGACAGAATTGCTGAAATGTGGTAATATAAAAAGTGAAAACATGTGATTTCATAAAGGAGGAGTGCATGGCTGTATTCTACCAGAGCGACGGGCGTTTCAGCTACACGAAAACCGGGGAATTCCGCGTGCGGTGCAAGGCTGAAACACCGCTGACGATAATATTCCTTTCGCTGATCCCGGTGGGGGATTTTCTGATATTCAAGCTGATAGAATACCTGCAGCTGGAAATGGACATGCATGTCGGGCAGCTGCTCGAATATGCGTGCTACTTCTGGGCAGGGCTGTGCGTTTTCATTATGGGTGCGATACGCGCCGGAGTGACCTGCAAATACTACGCAGACCAGAACGAATTCAAGATAACAGATAATCACAAGCACACAGAATACCTGTTCTATGCAGATATCACGGGCATTGAATACACCCCGATAAAGCTGTTCAGCAAGATACCGCGCGGTTTCCGCGTGAAGATAAGCACCGAATACCGCACTATCGTGTACGACTATCTTTTCTTCGGCAATTTCGGTTCCACCTCTACGGAGGACACGCCGTTCCACATGCTGGAACAGCGCGCATACGCTTACCAGGAACCGCAGCATTGCAACGATGACATACTCAGGTCGCGCGAGGACAGGGAGGGACTTCTATGAACGGACGAGAAGCTTTTGAGGAACGTTTCGGCTTCAAGACAAAAGGGGAATTCCGCGTGCGCGGGCGGTTCGAATTACCGCTGACGGTCACGGCGCTTTTTTTCATTCCATATGGGGAATTCTTCATAGTAGGCACGATGGCAAACCCATGGTTCGCATTCGGCGGTTCGTTCGGGGCGCTGCCTTTCGCAATGGCTCTGTGGGCGCTTTTATGCTGGTGGATAGTCCGGATAGCGCATATCGGCGTCACCTGCCGTTATGAGGGCGACGACAATGAATTCCGTATAACGGACCAGCACAAGCACACCGAGATCTTCTATTACCCCGACGTAACTTCTGTGGAATACCAGCCGATAAGGTATATCAGCCAAAAGATCCGCGGCTACAAAGTGACTATCCACACGAAATACCGCTCCGTAAGCTATCAGTTCATAGCCAGCGGGAAACAGCCGATACGCGGTCCAGAGGACACGCCGTTCTTCGTGCTGGAACAGCACTGCGGGCTTGTCAGGGACATCGGCTCGACCGAGAACAACGAATCACGCACATAACATAACGGGCAGCCTGAGGCTGCCCGTCCTGTCTGCCGAAAAAGTCTTGCGACTTTTCCGACAGAGTACATCCGCACTGCCCGCACTCATTGTCGGCAAAGCCGACAATTCGCACAGTTGTGCGGATAGAAGTGTTTTTTGCCTCGGCAAAGCTGAGGCAAAAAACGGATTTCAAAAGCCCGCTTCGCGGGCAAAATCGAATTTTTCGACAGACTAAACGGGCAGCCTGCGGCTGCCCGTCGTTTTTTCCTACACATTCGTCATTCCACTGTATGTGGTGAGTATATCGTCAGCTATCTCGCGCTGGGTGCGCCGGGTATCCATCGCAAGCTTCTGGATATGCCGGTGCGCCTGGTTCTCAGTAAGGTTAAGGTACTGTATCAGGCAGCACTTTGCGCGGTCGATGGTCTTGGTGTCCTCCAGCTGCTTGGTGAGCTTGGATTTCTCCTCCTCCAGGCGCTGCAGACTTTCGCGCGTCATCTCAGCCATTCGCACCGTCTGAAGCAGCGCCTGCTTTGTGAACGGCCTTGGCAGGACGTACGCACCCGTGAACTTTATGCGGTTCTGCACCTCGTCCGCTATTTCTGTTTTCGCAATGACGATTATCACAGCGTCAGTCCTGCTGCGGACTTCAGCCACCCAGTTCAGACCGAAATCAGTCCTCAGCGGGGTGGAAGCTATCACCATGTCATACCCAGAAAGATCAGCCGCGGAAGCCTCTCCGTCGTCAAAGCAGCTGGTTATCTCCGCACCGGTATCCTCCAGCGCAGCGGCAATACTGTCGCAGATCATCTCGGTCTTTGCGTTGATGAATATTCGTTTCATGAGTTCGGCCTCCCTTGCGGCAGAAATTCCGGAATTCACTGAATTTGCTTACAGATTGTTTACATAAAGCTGCTTGTAGGGGCTTGCGGAGTTCGGCGTAAGCTTGAAGAAATTGCTGCTGAGCAGTACGTCCGCGTCATTGCCGAAGTGTTTTACAAAGCGCTCTACATAATGTCTTATGGACTCCTTCTCCTCTGCGGTAGCCACTGTGCAGCATACCTGAACGGGGAGTCCCTTGGGCATAACGTCGCTGCGGATAAACATCTCGCCGCCGTGCATTCCGGTGCCGCAGAAGTGACCTACCGGGCAGCCCTCCACGCCGATGCCGAGCACGATGATTATGCCGCCCGCCTGGTATTCACCCAGGAAGTCGCCCACCTTGCCGCCTATAACGATAGTCGGGAACATGTCCTGATAGCTCTTCATGTGGATACCAACACGGTAGCCGGCATTTCCCTGCACGTATATCTCGCCGGAACGCATAGCATATCCGGTGGTATCTCCGCTGTTGCCGTGGATTATGATAGCGCCGTCGTTCATGGTGTCGCCGGTGGCGTCCTGGGCGTTGCCGTGCACGCTGATTTTCGCGCCGTTAAGGTATGCGCCGAGGGCGTTGCCGGGGGTTCCCTTGATGAGTATTTCCTTGCCGGAAAGACCCGCGCCGATGTATCTCTGCCCGAGAACGTTCTCAAGCGTGAATTTCTGCTCGTCAGAGTCCCTGATCATTTTATTCAGCTCTGCATACTGCATATTCTTTGCGTCAATGATCATCTCTTTATTCCTCCCAGCTTCTCTTCCCTGCGCGACTTGCTGAACATCATCATCTGCGGTCTTTCCTTAAGCATATCCATATCTACGTCCGAAAGGTCGATGCGTTCCTTTATCATGGAAGTGTAAATGCCAGCGCGCTTTACGTCGCCCATGAGGATAAATCCCTTGAGCAGACCGTCCTTGAATACCAGCTTTTTATAATTATTGCCGTTTTCCTCGACATATTCCTCACCGTCGTAGCTGCCTGCGGTGATTATGTGCAGTCCGAAGAAGCCGATGGCGTTCATCGGGATCGCGTTTTCATACCTGGTCTCCTCGCCTGCCATGTTCTTTCCTGCGACTTCGCCCTGCATATATGCATTCGGCAGCAGCGCGAGTATCTTGTCCGTGCCGCTGGAAGCGTCGTGGCTGACTGTGCAGTCGCCGGCCGCGTAAACGTCGTCGAGGGTGGTTTTCTGTGTGAGGTCGCAGATTATACCGCGCTCCACCTTTCCGCCAGCTTCAGAAACAAGCTCGGTGTTCGGGCGAACTCCGACGGCGATGATCACCATGTCGAAATCAACGGTCGCGCCGTTCTTCAACTTTGCAGAGTGCTCGCTGAACTCGTCAACGGAAGTCCCCAGAATGAACTTCGTACCCTTGCTCTCGATATGCTTCTTCATGATTGAACCAGCACGCACGTCCAGGATAGACGGAAGGATACGGTCAGCCATATCGACTACGGTGATATCAGCCTTGTATTCATTCAGCGCTTCTGCGGCTTTCAGACCGATAAGACCCGCGCCGATTATAAGCACCTTCATGCCCGGCTTCACCTCGGCCTTGATTGCCTTCACGCTGTCGTAGCTCATGAATGTGTGGCAGGAAGCTATCTTGTCCATTCCGTTCATCGGAGGAACGAACGGCTTGGAACCGGTAGCCACCATCAGCTTGTCATAAGGAACCGTGTTACCGTCGGAAAGAACCACGTTCTTTGCAGCGGCGTCTATCTTTGTCACGCGGGTGTCGAGCATCGTTTCAACGCCGTTCTTCTCGTAGAAATCAGCGCCGCGGTAATAGATGTTCCTGTCGGTGACTTTGCCCATCAGCCAGTAGGAAATGAGCGGTCTGGAATAGGTGTGGTACTTCTCGTCGGAGATAACGGTTATCTTTCCGGTCTTGTCAACCTGACGGATACCCTCGATGGTGCCGATAGCTGCGGCAGAATTGCCGATTATCACATAATTCATATCCGTCACCTCACCTTTCCTCAAAAACTATAGCGTTGTTCGGGCAAGCCTTTACGCATGCAGGCTCACCGTGGCTGTTGCGTGTGCAGAGGTCGCACTTGCGTATCTTGTGCCCTGCCTCGTCGATGACGATGGCGCCGTACGGACATGAGAGGACACAGGTGTAGCAGCCCACGCACTTTTCCTCGTCGCAGACGATAACACCGTCCTGTACGGAAAGAGCGCCGGCGATACAGCCCTTTACGCAGGGGTGCGCGTCGCAGTGACGGCACTGTACCGCGAAATTGATCTTGTCGCCTTCTTCTATCTGTATCCTCGCGACGGGCTTCTTGCCGCCTGCGAAAGCCTTTATCATATCAGGAGCGCCGCTGTTTGCTGCCGCACAGGTGAATTCACACAGATGGCAGCCCAGACACCAGTCCTCGTTCACATAAACCTTTTTCATTTGTTATGACCATTCCTTTCGAGCGTGTCAGTCCTTATTCACCTGCGTGCATTATGCCGAGGATATCGAGTTCCTTCTGGTTAAGGCCGATACCACGGAGCATAAGTCTGTTGCCGCGGAGGGACTCCAGCGAGTTGATACCCATGCCGCCCATCATTTCCTTGATCTCGTGATCCCACGCATGAACAAGGTTTACAAGGCGCTTGTATGCGATATCCGGATTAAGGCGCTTTACAAGGTCCGCACGCTGCGTCGCGATACCCCAGTTGCACTTACCGGTGTTGCAGCTTCTGCACAGGTGACAGCCCATGGAAAGCAGCGCCGCAGTCGCGATGTAAACTGCGTCCGCGCCCAGTGCGACAGCTTTTACAACGTCCGCACTGCTTCTGATGGAACCGCCCACAACGATGGAAACATTGTTTCTGATACCCTCGTCGCGTAATCTCTGGTCAACGCTCGCAAGCGCCAGTTCTATCGGAATGCCCACATTATCACGGATTCTTGTGGGAGCCGCGCCGGTACCGCCTCTGTAACCGTCTATCGCGATGATATCCGCACCGCTTCTCGCAATACCGGAAGCGATAGCCGCAACATTATGTACAGCCGCGATCTTTACGATGACAGGCTTCTTCCAGTCGGTGGCTTCTTTAAGCGAAAGAACCAGCTGACGAAGATCCTCGATGGAATAAATATCGTGATGCGGAGCCGGAGATATCGCGTCAGTGCCCTTGGGTATCATACGGGTCCTGGAAATTTCTTCGTTTATCTTCATTCCCGGGAGATGTCCGCCGATACCGGGCTTAGCGCCCTGACCCATCTTGATCTCGATAGCGGCGCCGGTGTCGAGGTACTCCTTGAACACGCCGAAACGTCCGGAAGCCACCTGGCATATGGTGTTGGGACCGTACTTGTAGAAATCCTTGTGCAGGCCGCCCTCACCGGTGTTGTAGTAAGTGCCGAGCTCCTGTGCGGCTCTTGCAAGGGACTCATGCGCGTTCTTGGAAATAGAACCGAAGGACATCGCGGAGAACATGACCGGAACGTCCAGTTCAAGATACGGGTTGTGCTTGAATTCAGCCTTGCCGTTTTCGTCGTAATGTATCTCCTGGTCCTTCTTGCCGAGGAACGTCTTGGTTTCCATCGGCTCACGAAGCGGGTCGATAGGCGGGTTGGTTACCTGCGAAGCATTCAGCAGTATCTTGTCCCAGTAAACGGGGTACTCGCGCGGGTTGCCCATCGCGGAAAGGAGCACTCCACCGGAGCCTGCCTGCTTGTATACCTCGTCCATTACCTGCTGGCTCCAGTTGCCGTTCTCGCGGAACTCGTTCTCGTTCTTCTTTATTTTCAGCGCTCTGGTCGGGCAGAGAGTTACGCAGCGCTGGCAGTCAACACAGCTTGTTTCGTCTGCGACCATCTTATCGAGGTCGGGGTCGTAATGATGCACCTCGTTGGCGCACTGTCTTTCACAGACGCGGCACTTGATGCAGCGGTCGTAATTGCGAACCACCTCAAACAGCGGATTCATATAGTTAATAGCCACTTGTGACCTTCCTTTCAATTCTGCTCTGTCGTTTATTTATCGAGTGTTACGATTATCGGCTCACCACCGCGGGGGCTCCAGATGCGGTCAACGTCCGGGGACATCGTTCTGATGGAGCATTCCTCGCTGGAGATGTAGACTGTGTCGCCCTTTTCTGCAGCCACCATGGAACGCAGCTTCAGTCTGTCGTTGAGCGCCATAAGTCCGTTGTTAAAGCCGAGGATTATTGAGAAAGGTCCTGTGATGAGCAGGCTGGAATAAACGTTTCTGAAATGGCGTATCTTCGCGGTCTCCTCCGGGCTGAACCTGCCGGAATCTATCTCGCTCCAGAACGGCGCTGCGATAACCTTTGCAACGTCATTAAGCGGCATTCCGAGACGGCGGTGGAGGTAGTCGATGATGTATGTGATCACCTCGGTATCCGTCAGCAGATTGCATTTGTAGCCGAACATCTCGATGAAGCGCCTGTTCGCGTCATAAGAGGAGATCTCGCCGTTATGTACTATCGTGTAATCCAGCAGCGCGAACGGGTGCGCGCCTCCCCACCAGCCGGGGGTGTTCGTCGGGTAGCGTCCGTGTACGGTCCACGCCCAGCCGTCGTATTCGTCCAGCCTGTAGAATTCACCGACGTCCTCGGGGTAACCTACCGCCTTGAATACTCCCATGTTCTTGCCGCTGGAAAAAACGTACGCGCCGTCGATCTTATCGTTGATCTTGATGACGCAGCGTGCGACGTAGGTGCGCTCGTCCAGCTGGCTTTCCTGGAGCTTTGTGGGAAGAGGGTTAACGAAGTAGCGCCAGATGAGCGGCTCGTCGGTAATGTTCGGGTGCTTTCTGGTCGGGATACGCGAGAGGTTGATAACATCGAAATGTCTGTCGATGAAAGCCTCGGTCTTTATCCTTGCTTCGTTGGAGTCATAGAAAACATGGAACGCATACTGATCCTTGTATTCCGGATAGATGCCGTACCCAGCATAGCCGCCGCCGAGTCCGTTTGAACGGTCGTGCATACAGGCGATGGAATTAACGATCACGCTGCCGTTTGTCCTCCTGCCGCTTCTGTTGATGAAGCCCGAGATGGCGCAGCCTGCAGGGATCCTGGTTTCTCCCTCTTTCTTTAACATAAGCTCACTCCTTAAATTTGACTCAGAAAAACAAATTCCGGCAGGAAAACTGCCGGATACCGCGTCATTCGGCGCAGCGCTGAGCCGGTTTGTCTTTCGTATTATTACGGAAACGATAAAAGCAATGTGAAACTTTTTCTCCTGCGAAGTTGCAGTGAGAATTACTGAAGCCTTCATCGCCCTGAACGTTTGTGCCCGGGCACTAACGTTTTTATCCGTGTTTAATTTACGTCCCTATTATAGCACTAATATTCCGAGTTGTCAAGTGGTTTTTGCAAGTTTTCTATATTCAATCTTTCATTTTGTTGCATATTGGCATACATATTTTCCGTTTTATCCCGGTTAGCTATGACTAATAGAGCTGCTTACCAGCACATATCAGATTCAAATTACTGGAGAAATGTTATTTTTGCAAGAAGTAAAGTAGAAATATTGCATTATTTTTGTAAAACCAGCCAAATTGCAAAAATCCGCGAAAAAGCTGCACAAATTTTAAATAGCACTTGAAAAAACAGCAGAAATAGAGTATAATAATATAGTATTATTTCATTAATAAGAAAGGAACATCTCAAATGGCGGTAGAATTAAAAACCATACAGCACCTCTGCGAGCTGTCAAAGCTGAATTATGACGAAGCCGGACTTGAAAAGGTAATGGGTGAGATGGGCGATATCATCGACCTCATGGACACGATCAAGAGTTTCGACCTCACCTATGACGACACCAAGGACAACAACAGCATTTCCCTGAAGGAAGTCAGGGAGGATATTGCACAGCCGTCCTTCCCGACGGAGAAGCTTCTCGCGAATGCAGAGAACACCGGCAGCTGCTACGTTGTGCCCAAGGTAGTTGAATAAACAGGAGGTAATATATGGATATAACCCGTGCAAAGATCCGTGACCTGCGCAAGGCACTGGACAGCAAGGAGATAAGCGCCGCTGAACTCTGCGGCGAATACTTCAAGAATATAGAAGCCGGCGACGGTAAGGTGCAGTCTTTCATCACTGTGACCAAGGAAAAGGCGCTCGAAATGGCGGCAAACGCACAGAAGCGCATCGACTCCGGAGATGTAAGCCCCCTGACCGGCATTCCGCTCGCAATAAAGGACAACATCTGCACCGACGGCGTAAAGACCACCTGCGCAAGCAAGATGCTGGAGAATTTCATTCCCCCGTACGATGCGACAGTCATTGAAAAGCTGAACGCCGAGGGATACGTACTTCTCGGCAAGACAAGCATGGACGAGTTCGCGATGGGCGGCTCCACGCAGACTTCCGCGTTCGCCAAGACCAAGAACCCCTACGACCTTGAGAGAGTTCCCGGCGGTTCCTCCGGTGGCAGCGCGGCTGCGGTTTCCGCTTCGTTTGCGCCTGCCGCTCTCGGAAGCGACACCGGTGGTTCCATCAGACAGCCCGCTTCTTTCTGCGGCGTTACCGGTATCAAGCCCACTTATGGCAGAGTTTCGCGCTACGGTCTGGTGGCTTTTGCAAGCTCCCTCGACCAGATAGGGCCCATCTGCTCCGACGCCCGCGACTGCGCCATCATGCTCAATGCGATCTGCGCGCACGACCCGCACGACGCCACCAGCGCACGCCAGCCCGTTCCTGATTTCACTGAAAAGCTGGGGCAGTCCGTCAGCGGAATGAAGATCGCGATGCCAAAGGAATTCTACTCCGACGACATCGACGACGAGGTAAAGTCCCACGTAATGAACGCCGCAAAGGTGCTCGAAAGCCAGGGCGCTCAGCTGGTCGAATGCTCCATTCCCGGGCTGAAGTACGCTATCCCTGCATACTACCTCATCGCCTGCGCAGAAGCTGCCTCCAACCTGTCGAGATTTGACGGTATCAAGTACGGCTTCCGCGGCGAGGGAAGAACCTTTGAAGAGCTTATCCGCGACAGCCGCAGCAAGGGCTTCGGCGAGGAAGTCAAGCGCCGTATCCTGCTGGGTAACTACGCGCTTTCCTCCGGCTACTACGACGCTTATTACAAAAAGGCGCTGGCGCTCAAGCAGCAGATAATCAAGGAATACAACGACGTTTTCGACAAGGCGGACGTTATCCTCACCCCGACCGCTCCTACGCCCGCTTACAAGATAGGCGTGCAGGACAACGACCCGGTCAAGATGTATCTTGCGGATATCTGCACAGTTACAGTCAACATTGCTTCGCTCCCCGGAATTTCCACTACCTGCGGCTACACCGCTGAGGGAATGCCCGTAGGTATGTCCGTCATTGGCAGACGCTTTGACGAGCAGACTATTTTACAGTGCGCCGACGCATTCGAGCAGACCTTTGCGCCGACTGCGCCGAAGTTTTAAGGAGGTACCGGTATGAGTGCATATTTCCCCACGATAGGACTTGAAACACACGCAGAGCTTTCCACCAACTCAAAGGTGTTCTGCACCTGCTCTGCCGAATTCGGCGGCACGCCGAATTCCAGATGCTGCCCTGTTTGCAGCGGACTTCCCGGAACGCTCCCCGTGCTCAACAGAAAGGCTGTAGAATACATCATCAAAGCGGGTTATGTTATGAACTGCGAAATTTCCCGCTTCACAAAATGGGACAGAAAGAACTACTTCTACCCCGACCTGCCGAAAGCTTACCAGATATCTCAGATGCCGCGCCCGGTCTGCCTTGCAGGAACCGTTAAGATAAACGCAGGCGGCAAGGAAAAGGATATCCGCATCAACCGAATCCATCTTGAAGAGGACGCGGGCAAGCTCGTACACGACGAAGTGAACCGTATTTCCCTCGCGGATTACAACCGCTGCGGAGTTCCGCTTATCGAGATAGTTACCGAGCCGGACTTCCACAGCGCCGAGGAAGTCGTAGCGTACCTTGAAAAGATAATGCTGCTTCTCCAGTACGCAGGAATATGCGACTGCAAGATGGAACAGGGCTCGATCCGCTGCGACGTCAACATCTCCATCGCCCCCAAGGGAAGCAACGAACTCGGCACCAGGACCGAGCTGAAAAACCTGAACTCCCTCAAGGCGATAGCACGCGCCATCGAAGTCGAGATAGAGCGCCAGGAAGAGCTCCTGGACAACGGCGAAAAGGTTATCCAGGAAACACGCCGCTTCAACGAGGCTCTCGGTGAGACCACCGCAATGAGAAGCAAGGAGGACGCTCACGACTACCGCTACTTCCCCGACCCCGATATCCCACCGATAATCTTCACCGAGGAGGAACTCGAGGAAATACGCAATTCCATTCCGGAACTGCCGGAGCAGAGAGTTGCGCGTTATGTTGAGCAGTACGGCATCAAGAAGCCCGACGCCGACCTCATCGTTTCCGACAAGAAGATATGCGATTTCTTCGATGTCGCTATCCAGGAATACGACAACCCCAAGGCAGTCGCAAACTACATCACCGGCGAACTTCTCCGCAGAAAGAACCTCGGTGAAGTCGATATGGACGACCTGAAATTCACCGGCAAGGAATTCGCACAGCTGGTAGAACTTCTCCAGACCGACAAGGTTTCGCAGTCCAACGCCAAGGTCATACTCGGTGAGATGATAGAAAACGGCGGCACGCCGAAGTCCATCGCAGACGCAAAGGATCTCTGGATAAAGGAGGACAACGACCTTCTTGCCAAGACCGTCGATGAGATAATCGCGAACAACCCCAAGGCAGCCGAGCAATATCGCAGCGGCGACCAGAAGGTATTCGGCTTCTTCATGGGACAGGCAAACAAGGCGCTCAAGGGACAGGCTTCCCCGAAGGCAATACAGGAATATATCAGAAAGAAACTTTCCGAATAAAACACATCGCCCTGCGTTTTGCAGGGCGATATCTTTATAACGAATGCCGGGCTTTTCAGTCCGGCATTGATTTTATTCTACTGGTATCTCAGATTCTGCAGGCAGCGTGCTGTCAGCCGTGGTTTCATCAGGCTCCGTCACTGTTTCTGAAGTGGTTTTAGACGGCTTCGGCTTAGTGGTTTTTGCAGTCGTCTTTGCGGGCTTGGTGGTCTTGGCAGGCTTTGAGGAAGTCGTCGTTTCCTCCGGCTCAACGGTTTCCGGCTTATTCGCGGTCGTCTTTGCCGGTTTGCTTTCCGTTGTTGAAGCAACCGCAGGCATGGGCTCAGCGCCATCGGTTGGCTTGGTGCCGTCCCATAATCCCGCTTCCATAAGCGCGCGGTGCAGTTCCCACAGGGCTATGTAATAGCAATAGGGAGCCAAATGCACCCCATCGCCGGAATGCAGACAGGTGCGCAGTTTTCCCTCATCATTTTTCAGGTACTGCCCGAAATCGACAAAATGCACCCTCTCGGGGAATTCTGTTTCGATGAACCTGCGCATGTAATCGTTGAAGCTGTCGATAACGCTGTTAGCGCAGAACTTGCTGCACACCGGCGTTATAGCCGCAACGAAAACGTCCGCGTCGCTGCCGTCAAGAGTTGCCTGAATTACGCCGCGGTAATTCTCGCAGTAGGTTTCCTCGTACACCATGTTCACGTCGTTCATGCCCATGGAAAGCAGGACGTAACGCGGCTTTCCGGCTTTCAGTACCTGTTCGTAGGTCTGATCCTCCTTGCCGCGGAACTTGAACGTGTAGTCAAAAAAGCTGCGGGAACCAAGGTTTCCCTTAGCCGCAACATGTTCCCTGGGAACAATGCCATATTCCGCGAAACCGCTGCATATGCTGTCCCCGACGAACAGGGTATAATCAACGAACTTCAGTTCTTCCTCGCTGAGGTCGAACTGCTCGTGCACTTCACTGTAAAAAATATCGAAATCACTGTCTGCATCAGGCGTGGTGGTGACTTCTGCCGTGGGAACCTGTATCGCTGAAGTGGAAACCGTATCAGCAGGCTCCGTACTGCAATTTTCCGACGCGGAATGCTCAGAAATATCTCCCGTCGCAGTGGTGGAAGCCGTGGTCGATGATGTGACAAGGTCCTGAATGACAGTGCCTGGCTGAGAGCGCTCGTCAGTGGAAGAGCACCCGGTCAGTAATACACACGCTGCCGTAAGAGCGCTGTATAACTTGTATTTCATTATATATCAAATCCTTCTGGATAGTAAGTCTGGAAAACGGGCCGGACAGGCGCACACAAGTGCATTGGAAGATTTTACACAGCCCTTAAAGCAAACAGACGCCCGCTATAATAAAACACGGGCGTCCTGATATCACGATTGAGAATTACTTCTTGCCGTGCTTCTTAGCCTTGGGAGCAGGCGCAGCTGCCTTGACTTCCGGCTTCTTCTCGGGAGCGGGAGCAGCCTTTACCTCAGGCTTTGCAGCAGGAACAGCAGGCTTTACCTCGGGTTTTGCAGCAGGAGCGGCAGCCTTTGTCTCGGTCTTAGCGGCAGGAGCGGCAGGCTTCTTTTCAGCAACGGGCTTCTTCTCAGCCTTCTTTGCAGGAACCAGCGGCTCAAGAGCCAGGAACTTTGCAACGTCGCCGTCTACCTTGACCAGACCTTCAGCCATAGCCTTTTCAAATGCAACCTCGCCAGCGAACAGCTTGTCGATGTTCTCAGCGGAACCGGTAACATTTACCTGGAGGTCGTCATAGTGATAAGGAGCAACAGTAAGTACGCCGTCCTTTACCTCAACGTAAACATCTCCGTCTTCTTCAAGAATGGTGAAGTTAGCAACGACCAGATCCTCATACTTCTTAGCCTTGGTCTTGCTGCCCTTGAGATAGCCATTGATCTTTTCAGCGAGTTCTGTATTAGTCATGATAGAAACCTCCTGTGATGAGCAACATCTTGGCTTGAGCGGACGCTGAGAGCGCCACCAGCCAGATTTATTCAACAGCGTATTACGGCTGTCTATTTCCTCTCTATGTAAGTATACCATATACCCTATTTTATTTCAATAGGCATTTTCTATAAATTTACAAGGAAAAGCGGTTCATTTTCAGCGGAAAAATATAAATCTTCACAAAGCCGCTGCTCACTTGCGTGACAGATTGCTGCCGTCATAGCCCACGAAAAATCTTTTGGGGCGCGCGGAGTCCGGACGCTCTATCGGCTCTGCGGAAGAAAGCAGCTTCTCCACCGTTTCACGGTATTCCGGCTTTGCGAGGTAGTAGCCGTAGCTTTCGATAACGTTAGCCGGGTCGATTATCCTGCCCTCTATCTTGAAGTTGTCAAAGCCCATTTCAAGGTACTTCCCGAACAGCTGGTCGCTGTTTATGAACGTCTTGTAGCCAACCACCTGGTCGAAATCCATAAACATGTTATGGCATTCGAATTCGTTGGCTTCCCTCAGCGGGTCCTCGGGCATCTGACCTGAAAACAGCATATCCTTAAGGGACACTTTTGTAAGGTCGCTGGCACGGCGCTGGCATCTTCCAAGGACCTGATAGTGCTCCTTGCGGCGCTTACAGTGCGGCACACAGTAGGGGTTGATGAGAATTTCGCAGCGCTTTCTGAGTTCCACCGGGATACTCTCAAGCTTTTCGAAATCGTTGTTCCAGTTGTAGTCGAGAACCACAAGCTTGTAATCCTTCCCGAACTCTTTCATCAGCAGGTCGTGATCCTCTATCTGCTTGACTGTAGATGAAGTCAGCGGGAACTGCGGGTACTTCTCGCGGATATAATTCTCGAGGAACGGCGCGTTGATAATTATTTCGTTCAGCCCGTTCTCAGCGGCGCGGCAGAGGAAGTTGCAGAACTCGTCGGAAACGTCCGCTTCCGTCAGCGTGGGGTTCGTGAATGTATATCGTATCGGAACGCCCCTGCGGTTGAACTCGGAAATCGTCCACTTTATTTCTTCCCTGGGAATGAAGCCGTTTATAGCGCGCCCACCGTTCCACAGCGCAGGCGGAAAGCACCCGTAAACCGAAACGATCTCCACATCGCGGAAGTACTCCGGGTGTTCTTTCATGAGATCAAGAAGATGAAGGTTAAGGTCGCAGTGGCGCCAGAAATCAGGTATATGGAATTTAGCAGTCATGTCAATTCTCCTCAAAAAATACTATTTTAATTATATAGCAGAACCAGCCGATTGTCAAGCATTTGCCGTGATGTTGCTGAATAAACCGCGCCCGCAGAGGAATAATACCCATAAAAAGACAAAGAGAGGTAACACAATGGCAGTTGTACTGATAAGGGCATGCATTCTGTACGTGATAATCACGTTTTCGCTGCGGCTGATGGGAAAAAGGCAGCTTGGCGAGCTGCAGCCGTCGGAACTTGTGGTGACGATACTGATATCAAACATAGCTTCCGTGCCGGTGGAGGACTCCTCAATGCCCATGCTGATGGGGGTAGTGCCGATACTGACGCTGGTCTGCCTTGACGTTATCATGTCGGGGATAATGCTGAAATTCCCGAAATTCCGCAGGCTGATGATAGGAAGCCCCCGGGTGATAATATCCGAGGGCGTGATCATGCAAAAGGAAATGAAGCGCCTGCGCTACACCGTAGACGACCTGGTGGAAGCCATGCGCGAGGAGCAGATTTTCGACATCACGCAGGTATATTACGCGATAGTGGAAACCACCGGCAAGATACACTTCCTCAAAAAGAAGGACTACCAGTCTGCGGAAAAGGCGGACGTTTCCTGCGGTGGCTCCTCGGACGACCCGCCAGCCGTTATAATCCGCGATGGAAAAGAGGACCCCGAGCAGATGAAGTTCATGGGTCTGGGAATGGGCTGGCTCCATGAGCAGCTTAGACAGCAGCAGCTTTCTATAAGCGACGTGTTCCTCATGACAGCCGATAAAAACGGTCAGAACACGATAATACGCCGGCAGAGGGGGCTTTAAATGAACAGACTTATCCTCAGCATCGTTCTGCTTGCCGCAATGGCGGCAGGGTGCTTTTATTCAGTTTATCTCACAACGCAGCGCACAGATGAACTTTCCGGGCTGATAGACCAGGTGGAACAGGCGCACTCCGACGGCGACGATAAGTCAGCGCTTGAATACGCCGAGCAGCTCCACTCATCATGGGACAGCATTCTGCATTACAGCATTCTTGTCAACGACCTGGGGCACGCAATGGAGATAACCTCCTGCATTGCCGAGATAGCTTCATTTGCGGAGGAGGGCGACGACGAACTTTACGCCGCCTGCGACCGCGCACAGGCTCAGCTGGAATTATTCAGGGAAATGCAGACGCCTACGCTCTGGAAGATACTTTAAGGTAAATTCAGTTCAAAGAAGTATTCCCCGCGCAGTTCGTCGCTGGAACGGTTCTTTCTGTCCCGGCTCTCACCCGCGAGCGAAAGCCCCAGCTTCTCCATCACCCTGCGGGAAGCCGCATTCCCGGTGTCGCAATGGGCAATGAACCTCTTTGCGCCGTTCCGTTCAAGGTACTCCATAAGTCCCCGGGCAGCTTCAAACGCGTAGCCTTTCCCGTGATATCCACGGGCGATTATCCAGCCGAGTTCCCAGGCTGCGCCGTTCTCCTCAAGGTAAGCGCTCACCGAGCCGATGTGCTTTTCCCCGAGCATGACCGCCATCTCCAGGAACTTCGGTTCCGGCGCGGACATCTCTTTCCCGCATTTTCTGAGGTAGCGTTCCGTTTCTGCGATGTCGTTCACCGGCAGGAATACCATCAGCCGGGTCAGTTCATGGTCGGACGCATATTCATGCGTGGTATTCAGGTGCTTCATGCAAAGCGGTTCAAGCGTCAGTCTTTCTGTCTTTATTTCCATATTGATCTCCAATTGAAATGGGGCTGCAAAAACGCAGCCCCTCGTTATTTTTCACAGCGGGACCATAACGATCTCGCCATCTCCTATAGTCGCCTTGGAATGCGGCGTCATCACATTCACCTGATATACATAGGAATTTATGCGCAGCATAACTCCGGGATAAAACGCGCGCTTGCAGGAAACCGAAAGGTCCTGCTTGCGTTCAAGAGTTGCTTCTATTTCCTTTATTCTGTTGTTCAGGCGCTTTACTTCACCCTGCAGCTTAAACCTTGAGCGCATAGCCTCGATCTTCATCTGTTCGCGCTCCGGGGAAAGCTTGCTCACCTTTGCCATTTCCGCAAGCGCCGTGATTATCTTGCCAAGCTGGTCAAGCTTATCCTCAATGCCGGAAAGGGTGTGCTTATGCCCCTCCATCTCCTCGCTGAGGACCGCGTTATTGCCCAGGGTGACCATGGTTTTTGCGTAGCTTTCAGAGCCAATGACGGAAGCCGTGATATTATGCAGCGCAGTGTACTTGCCGCCCATCATAACACCCTTGCCGCTCGCGATGATGTTCTTGCCCGCAAAGACCTCGCCGCCCACAAAGGAAGAACCCTCGACATTCTGCCCGGCATAAAGCTTGCTGTTCTCGCAGAAATCCATCTTTATGCTGCCAAGTTCGCTGTGCAGCGTGGAATTTATGCAGCCGAGCTTTACCGTGATATTGCCGTCAGCCGTAATGGTTCCATTGGTGACGCTGCCGTTTATGGTGATGTTCTTCTTCGAGGTGACTGCATAGCCCTCCAGCACGTTTCCCTTTATGATTATGTCGCCGATAAAGTCGATATTACCGCTGGAAACATCCACGTCGCCGCGTATCAGCAGCGACTCTTCAACGCAGAAAGCTCCTCCGGTGTATGTAAGGTTGCCGTCAGTCACCGCGACTATCTCAGTGCCGTCGTTAACAAGTTCAGTACCCTTGCCGACAGCGAAAGACACCGGCACGCCTACCCTCTGCGAAACCGTCTTTCCCATGATATCAATACCCGGAACGCCCTCGGTGGGCATGGTTATCTTCGCGATGGCAGTGCCCTTGTAGATGTTGCGCACAAGCCCCAGGTTCTTGTAATCGACATTGCCGTTTTCGTCCTCGACTGGCTTGAAAGTGGTTTCCCGATTGAAAAAGTACTCTATCTTGCCGTCCTCGCCGTTGACAGGAGCGCGCCATCTTGCCACGCAGATATTCTCGCCATAGCGCCGCTCGTTAACCGCCTGGATAACCTTTTCTTTCAGCACGCCGAAGCAGATGCCTTTTTCAGCAATAGCCGCAAGAGCCTTATCGACAGTGATATCAAGCCCCCCGTTTGACGGTGGTCCGATAGTCATGAACGCGGTTGTGCAGTTCGGATCCACGGAAATCTCCGCTTCAGAATGAATGATCTTGCTATCTCTGCTGTCAACCATGGTGAAGCCTCCTTTTCAGACTTATTATTAATATTATTCTAACATATATTATAGATTTTTTCAAGTATGTTTAGAAAAATGTCAGCCTTTTTCTGAAATATACTTCTCCACCACTGCGATGAACTGCCTTCCGTAGCGTTCTGCCTTCATTGTGCCCACGCCTGAAATATTCAGGAACGCGTGCATATCCCTTGGTTTCTTCACGCTCATTTCCCGCAGGGAAGCGTCGGTGAACACCACATACGCCGGCACGCCGAGTATCGCGGCTTCCTTTTTGCGGAGTTCCTTCAGGCGCTGCATGAGCTCCGTATCCTCTTGTACGTCTGCGGAATTCTGCACAGTCTCAGCTGTGACTGCACCAGCGCGCTTCGGGCGCTTCATCAGCAAAGTCCTGCGGGAACGCACAAGCTCGTCTGCCGCAGGCGTCAGCGCCAGTGTGTGGTATTCTTCCCCGGTGGTTATGTACCCCTGCTGCTCAAGATGGTCGATAATCTCGCGGACATAGGTGGTCTTGTATTCCTTCATTATGCCATAGGTGGAAAGAGTTTCGTAACCGCCCTGTTCTATCTGCTCCGTGGTCTTTCCGCACAATATGCCGGAGACCAGCACCTTTCCGCCGCTGCGCCCGCGCTGTTTCAGCCGGAATATGCAGGACAGCACCTTCTGCGCTTCCACGGTGATATCCAGGGTCTCCATCTCGGCGTCGCAGTTTCCGCAGTGACCGCACGCTGCCGGGGACTGCTCCCCGAAATAGCTCAGGATAAAGTGCCGCAGACATTTCGTGGTGGTGGAATAGAACGTCATCTGCCTGAGCCGCTCCCGGTCGCGCTTGCGTATCTCCTCCTGCTCAGCGGGTTCAAGCCCGGAGTCCTCGTGCCCGTGGTCTATCAGGAATTCCGCAGTGCGCACGTCCCCCTTGCTGTAAAGCAGAATGCACCTTGCGGGACCTCCGTCGCGCCCTGCCCTGCCGGCTTCCTGATAGTAGCTTTCAAGGTCCTTGGGCATGTTATAGTGGACCACCAGAGCCACATCAGACTTGTCGATGCCCATCCCGAATGCATTCGTCGCCACCATCACGCTGCACCTGTCGTAAATGAAATCCTCCTGCGCCTGCCTGCGTTCCTCGTCGGGGAGCCCCGCGTGATAGCAGCGCGCTTCCACGCCGTTCAGCCGCAGGAATGCCCCCACCGCCTCAACGTTCTTCCTGGTGGAACAGTATACGATGCCGCTCCTGCCGGAAAGATCCCGCACTATTCCCAGCAGGACTGCGTCCTTGTGGCGCTGTTCCGTGGGTCTTACCTCGAAATAGAGGTTTTTTCTGTCGAACCCAGTAGTGACGCAGAAAGGCTGGAAAAGCCCCAGTATCCTCACGATATCCTGCTTGACTATATCCGTCGCCGTCGCAGTGAATGCCGCAAGCACCGGGCGCTTTGGCAGAGAACTCACGAACTCGGTTATTTTCAGGTAGCTGGGACGGAAATCCTGCCCCCAGTGCGAAACGCAATGTGCCTCGTCGATAGCCACCAGCGGTATTGTGAGCCTGCTGCACATTCTGAGAAAGCTCTCGCTGGTAAGGCGCTCAGGCGCGACGTAAATTATGCTGAATTCCCCCGCGGAAGCCCCGTCGAGCACCCTGAAATATTCCTCCGTGGTGAGGGAGCTGTTTATGCACGCAGCGCTCACGCCGGATTGCTGCAGTCCCTCTACCTGGTCTTTCATCAGCGAAATAAGCGGCGAAATAACGATGGTCGTCCCACCGAGCATGAGCGCGGGTATCTGGTAGCACATGGATTTTCCGGCGCCGGTGGGCATTACGCCAAGGCAGTCCTGCCCGGAAACGATATGGTCGATGACCTCTCCCTGACCGGGTCTGAATTCGCTGTGCCCGAAATACCGCTTTAGAATTTCCGTCTTTTCCATTTTTCCCTCACAAAAAAGCCGGGGCAGCTGCTGACCGCCCCGTTATTTTCCTTAATTGCCGCACTCAATGCTTATCTCGTTGAACTTGCCGAGGATATCGTCAACCACGAGCTTCTGCTTCTCGTCGCCGTCGATATCCATCACAGCCCTGCCGCCGTGCATCATAACGAGCCTTGAGCCGTATTCCACGGCAAAGCGCAGGTTGTGCGTCACCATCAGCGTGGTGATGTGCTTTTCCTTTACGACCTTGTCGGTTATCTTCATCAGCGTTTCAGAGGATTTCGGGTCGAGAGCCGCAGTGTGCTCGTCAAGTATCAGCAGGTCTATGTCGGACATCGTCGCGATTATCAGAGCCAGCGCCTGTCTTTGTCCACCCGAAAGCGAACCTGCAAGCACGCCCATGCGGTTTTCAAGTCCCATTCCGCAGCTTTCGAGCAGCTTCTTGTAGTACTGCTCCCTTGCCGGGTTGACCGCAGGCGTAAGCCCGAATGAGTGGTTCTTGTTGTCGGCGAGCGCGAGATTTTCAAGTATCGTCAGGCTGCCGCAGGTGCCCATCTTAGGATCCTGCAGGACGCGCCCGATACGCCTTGCGCGCTGGAATTCCTTCATCATCGCGATGTTCTGACCGTTGAATACCACCGCGCCGCTGTCAGGCTCTACGCCTCCGCAGACAACGTTGAGCATGGTGGTCTTGCCGCTTCCGTTGGAGCCTACCACCGAGATGAAATCGCCGTCCTTGACGTCCAGGCTGAATTCATCGAACAGCTTGTTTTCGTCCACCGTGCCGCGGTTGAATATCTTGGTTATTTTGCTGAGTGAAAGCCTGTTGGCTGACTGCACCGGCTCCGGTTTTCTGCCAATGGAGCTGATGAGCTTCTTCAGCTCACCGCCGCCGAGCACGAGCGCTATCAGGAATATCAGCGCTTTCATGAGGTTGTTGTAATCCGTGGGAAGTCCCAGAGAAAGCACTATCTGATATGCCGCCTTATAAATCAGGCTGCCGAGGATCACCATGGTGGTGCCCTTCATGAACTTCACGCGCTTGAACAGGCTCAGACCGATGATAACGGAAGCCAGACCCAGCACGACCATTCCCACGCCCATCTGCTGGTCTGCGGAACCCTTGTTCTGCGCGATGACTGAACCCGCGATAGCCGCAAATCCGTTGCCCAGAGCCAGACCGAAAATCTTGATGGTGCCGGGGTCCTTGCCGAGCATGACGGTATACTTGTCGTTCGCACCGGTCCCGCGGAGCAGAAGTCCGTGCTTCGTCTTGAGGTAGAGGTCAAGCAGCAGCTTGCACACTACAACGATGATGAGCGAGATGACTGCAGTCCTGATATAGAACCCACCCACGCTCTTGGGAATAAATCCCGCAAGACCTGAGTTGAAAATCGTGTCCTTGGTAAAGAACGAAGCCACCGCGCCGCCGTCCGTTCCGGCCTTGAGAATAACGAGGTTGACGGAAAGCATCGCGGTATACATGATGATACCGCAGAGAAGCGGGGTTATGCGGAGCTTGACATGCATCAGTCCCGTAAGGACGCCGGCAGCCATGCCGGCAGCGAATGAGATCAGCAGGCAGAGCCACGGGTCAACGCCCTGCAATATCAGCACACCGCTGAGCACTGCGCCCAGCGGGAACGTGCCGTCCACCGACAGATCCGGGAAGTCAAGTATGCTGTAAGTGATGTACATTCCCATTGCGAGGAGCGCATACATAAATCCCTCGTTGAGAATATCAAGCAGAATGTTGATAACCAGTGTCATTTCTTTCCCTTTCCTGAACTGCCGGATCTGTTACCTTGATTTATGCTGCGTCGGATTCAGCAGCTGCGTTTGTTGTTACCATCTCGGCGTCTGCGTACTTCTCAGGTACTGCGAAGCCGAACTTTTCAATGACCTCGCTGTTGATAACGGGTGTGCCGTCGGAAATTGTGCCGACTGCCATTGTCTTGGGGTCTGTGCCGTTGAGGATCTCAACGCCCATCTCAGCGGTCTTTTTGCCGAGAGCGATGTAGTCGATGCTGATGGAAGCCAGGCAGCCGTTCTTTACCTGCTCGACCTCGGAGCCGTAAACCGGGATATTGGCAGCGTCAGCCTTCTCGAGAACAACGGAAAGGTTGTTTACAACGTTGTTATCGGTGAAGTTATTGATGCAGTCCACCTGGGAAGCAAGCGTTGTAGCAGCCTGAGGAATATCAGCCGCGCTGTTTACGCCGGATTCAACAACCTCGATGCCCTTGCCCTCGCATACAGCCTTGAAAGACTTGAGCTGGGACAGGGAGTTTGCTTCGGTGTTTGTGTAGAGAACGCCGATCTTCTTTACGTCCGGCTGAATGGACTGTATCAGGTCAACCTGTGCGGAGAAGTCGAGGATATCGGAGGTGCCGTTGCAGTTTTCGATACCTGCTTCAAGGCTCTCGGTAAGTCCGGCAGCTACCGGGTCGGATACCGCGCAGAAAACTACCGGGATATCGGACTTGCTTGCTGCGGAATAAGCGGAAAGCGCAGCCGGCGTAGCGATAGCGTAGATCATATCGTAGCCCTTGGATACGAAGTTGGCAGAAATGGAATCGCAGGAAGCACCGTCTGCCTGAGCATTCTGGAGGTCAATCTCGATCCCGTCCTCGCCGTAAGCGTCGATGAGGCCAAGTCTGATGCCCTCGTAGCAGTTGTCGAGAGAGGGGTGAGCAGCGTACTGTAAAACGCCGATCTTCTTTACGCCCTCTGCGGCAGCGCTGGAGTCCCCGCTGTCAGCCGTGCTGCTGCCGTTGCCGGAAGCGCAGCCGGTCAGTGCCATTGTCAGCGCCATTGCAGCGCCGAGTACCTTTGCGAAGTTTGCCTTTTTCATGATGTTTCTCCTTTTGTCCTGCGGCAGTATCCGGAAAATAAAAAAACCCGTCCCACAACATGGGACAGGAACAACCTGCGATACCACCCAAATTCGCCCTCACGGGCGCACTCGCCTGCGTTCTGCAAAATACAAGATGAGAAAGATAATGCAAAACACTTCCCGCTGTAACGTGCGGAAACGTCGCCCCTACTTCGGAACTCTGCCTGTGCAGCGATACTGCGCGGAACAGCGCCGGTTCAGTTTGCCCTCGCAGGTCCATTCATGAATGCTTACGCGTCGTGCTCGCACCAAACGCACGGCTCTCTGGGGCGCATCGGCAGACACTACTAATCCTGCTCAACGGTTTATGTGCTTTTTATGTACAAGTTGATTTTATCACACATTTCCCATTTTGTCAAGGGGTATTGTAATATTTTCTATAGGTAACCTCTAAAACCCCTGTGAAAAAGAGGAAAAAGTGATATAATAAGGATATGAAACAGAAAACACTATTTGGTAACCTCTAAAAACCGGGACACGATCAGATTTTTTCAAAGGTTTTCTGAATACAAAAAAGACGCCTGATTTTATTTTCAGCCGTCTTTTTTATTGCCCTATTCATGTAATAATGATATATTCAGAATATCCATCATACATTTTACATATCTAAGATAATGTATTATAATATAAACGACCCAAGGCATATTTCAACAAAAGGAAGAGATAACATGAATAAGGACCTTACCGTAGGAAAATCCTCAACGGTATTGTGGCAATTCTGCCTGCCGCTGTTCGGAAGTATTATTTTCCAGCAGCTGTACAACATCGCGGACAGCTTTGTCGCAGGAAAATTCGTAGGTGAGAACGCGCTTGCCGCAGTCGGCAACAGCTATGAGGTAACGCTGATTTTCATTGCGTTCGCATTCGGCTGTAACATAGGCTGCTCGGTCATCGTGTCGCAGCTTTTCGGCGCAAAGGAGTACAAGGACCTCAAAACTGCGGTTTACACAACGCTGATTTCCGGCGGCGTGCTGTGCGTTCTGCTTATGGCGGTCGGGCTAATATTCTGCACCGACCTGCTGACGCTCATCAACACTCCGGAAGCCGTCATGGCTGATTCAAAGCTGTATCTTGACATCTACATATTCGGGCTTCCGTTCGTGTTCTTCTATAATATCGCCACCGGAATTTTCTCGGCGCTGGGCGATTCCAAAACGCCGTTTATATTCCTTGTGTGCTCGTCGCTTTCAAACATCGGGGTGGATATCCTGTTTGTTACCGCGTTCAACATGGGAGTTTCCGGCGTGGCATGGGCGACATTCATCTGCCAGGGGGTAAGCTGCGTTCTTGCAATGCTGTTCGTATTCCGCAGACTTGCAACGATAAAAACGCAGGAAAAGCCAGCGGTGTTCTCGTGGAACCTTTTCAAGAGAATTGCTGTTGTGGCTGTCCCGAGCATTTTACAGCAGAGCTTTATTTCCGTCGGAAACATCATAATTCAGGGCATTATAAACAACTTCGGCGCTTCTGTCATGGCTGGCTATTCGGCTTCGATAAAACTTAACAATCTGGTCATCACCTCTCTCACGACCCTCGGCAACGGTATTTCAAACTTCACTGCTCAAAATCTTGGCGCAGGCAAGCTGAAGCGCGTCAGCGAGGGATTCCGTGCGGGTCTGAAGCTTGTCTGGCTGCTGTGTATTCCGCTTACGCTGCTGTATCTTTTCGCGGGAAATTATCTCGTTTATGTGTTCATGGATAACCCGACTGGTACTGCAATGGACGTCGGCGTGGAGATACTGCGTATACTTTCCCCGTTCTATTTCGTGGTTTCCGCGAAGCTTGCAGCGGACGGAGTTCTGCGCGGCGCGGGCATGATGAAAAAGTTCATGATAGCCACGTTCACCGACCTTATCCTGCGCGTGGTACTTGCGGAGGTTCTTTCGAGAATACCGGAGCTTGGCGCCACTGGAATATGGCTGGCATGGCCTATCGGCTGGACCGTTGCAATGGTGATCTCCATTCTGTTTTACAGAACCGGAAGCTGGAGAAATGACAGCAAGGAAGGACCTGTTACGGTACAGTGCAGTGAATAACATAGAAGCGCCCTTTCCGGAGGGCGCTTTTGCTGTTCCGGAATAATTCTGACATTGAAATCCAAATAAAATTGTGTTATAATTCAATTAGGTAACCTCTAAAAACCGGGACACGAGCAGATTTCGTACATGACTTATATCAG